>Ga0079226_10000576_pt1 | contig 26132 bp, 29 predicted proteins | sample Poulit2014_FD_76345 | JGI IMG/M metagenome (GOLD analysis project Ga0079226, IMG submission 76345) | Agricultural soil microbial communities from Georgia to study Nitrogen management - Poultry litter 2014 | ecosystem: Environmental > Terrestrial > Soil > Agricultural land | place: USA: Georgia...
AAAGGCGGAGAAATCGGCATAGATATGGGTGTTGCACGTTTTGCTACGCTTTCAAATGGTGAATATTTTGAGCCATTAAACGCTTTTAAAACCGACAAAAGTAAGCTGGCGAAACTTTAACGCCAACTTAAAAACAAAGTTAAATTTAGCCAAAACTGGCAGAAATTAAAGGCGAAAATCGCCAAATTGCACCACAAAATTGCTAACTGTCGTAAAGACATCTTGCACCAAACTTCAAATAAAATCAGCAAAAACCACGCTATGATCTACATTGAAGATTTGCAGGTGTCGAATATGTCTAGATCAGCGAAAGGTACGGTAGAAGAACACGGCAAAAACGTGAAACAGAAAGCAGGTTTAAACCGTTCGATATCTGGATCAATCTTGGTTTGAGTTTAGACGACAGCTAGACTACAAGACCATTTGGAATGGGGGATTTTTAGTGGCAGTTCCGCCACAAAATACCAGTCGTTGTTGCCCGAATTGCAGTCATACCGCAAAGGAAAATCGCCAAACACAGGCTGATTTTGAGTGTGTAGAATGTGGCTACAGAGAAAATGCGGATGTCGTTGGAGCGTTAAATGTATTGGCGCGAGGGTGAGTCATCGCTCAAGCGTAAAAATATCAGGCTGGGACACAGCCGTCAAGCTTGTGAAGTGAACCGCACTGGCGGTCAGCAGCAAGAACCCACCGAGAGTAGCCGATTGTTTGAAATGGGCACTGGTAGGAATCCCTGTCCTTTAGGACGGGGAGGATGTCAACAATACTATCCATACTATAAAATAAGACGAAAACATAATTTTTTGCTATTTTAACCACTTTATCGTCCAATTAACATCGTTCAAAATAACACCCGTCAGATAACAATACTGTTAAGTTTAAGGAGTACCTTATGTTAGATTGGAAAAATTTACGCACTCAACTAATGAACCGTTTAGGCTTATTAGGGAAATTACAACCTAATACTATGCAAGCTTATCAATTGCTCAGCAAAGCAGGCAATGACGTGTTGGATTTGAAAACCAAAGAGTTGATTTCTTTGGCTTGTGCAGTAACAACTCGTTGCGATGGTTGTATTAGCGTGCATACCGATGCAGCGATTAAAGCTGGTTGTACACAAGAGGAGATTGCAGCAGCATTAAGTGTGGCAATTGCGATGAACACTGGTGCAGCAATGGTTTATTCCGCACGTGTTCTCGATGCACACGAAGCGTGGAAAAATAATAATTAAGTTTAACACATCTAAAAAAAACAAAAGCCGTTACTCTGAAAAGGGTAACGGCTTAATTACATTAAATCAAAAGATTATTTTTTAGCACGCTCAAAAGAAGCTAAAATTTCTTCACGTGCTGCAGTAACATCTTCCCAGCCGTCTACTTTCACCCATTTTCCAGCTTCTAAAGCTTTATAGCTTTCAAAGAAATGCTGGATTTGTGCTTTTAATAATGCCGGAATATCGTTCACATCTTTGATGTGATCATATTCTTTAGTCAATTTGCTGTGTGGTACGGCAATCACTTTTGCATCTTGACCTGATTCGTCAGTCATTTTTAATACACCGACCGGACGGCAGCGAATTACTGAACCCGGTTGTAACGGATATGGCGTTGGTACTAAAACATCAACAGGGTCACCATCTAAAGAGAGGGTGTTGTTGATATAACCATAGTTTGCCGGATAGAACATTGCAGTTGCCATAAAACGGTCAACAAATAATGTGCCGGTTTCTTTGTCAACTTCATATTTAATCGGATCTGAATTTGCCGGAATTTCAATCACAACATAAATATCATCTGGTAATTCTTTACCAGCAGGTACATTTTTTAAACCCATTTTTTATTCCTTCTAAGAAAAGTTAATCATTCAGTATATAGGGCATTTTATAAGGCATCGCCCTATAAAAACGTTGCGATTATAGCCCTAATTACAACAAATTGTCGAGGATTAGCTCAACAGCGTTATTCCATATTGAAATAAGCTCCAAGCAATCATTAGCATAATCACGCCAATCACAAAATCAAGAATTCGCCAAGTGATCGCTTTTCGAAAGAGCGGTGCTAACAATGTTGAGCCATACGCCAAACCGAAAAACCACGTGGCAGAAACACAAAGTCCGCCAATTAAGAATGCGATCTTTTCCTGCCACGCCAATGTGCCGCCGATACCGCCGATAATCACCACTGTATCAATATAAACGTGCGGATTCAGCAAAGTGACGCTCAACGTTAATAAAATGGTTTTGGCTAAAGACGCACTATTTTCCCCGGCTTGCAGTTGTAAACCGGCATTGCCGCGATAAGCACTGCGCCACGCTCGCAAACCATAAATCAACAAAAAACCGGCTCCAATGAACGCTAATGTCACGGAAGCAACATTATTGTGGCTGATAAAGGTTCCCAACCCCAAAACGCCGAGGGTAAACAGCACCACATCACACAAAACGCAGATTAAGGCAACCGCAAAAATATGCTGTTTCAGCAAGCCTTGTTTCAGCACAAACGCATTTTGTGCGCCGATAGCGACAATTAAACTGCCTGTCACTAACACGCCGTGAATAAAAGCGTTCATAGTTCTCCTTGATAAAGATTAACCGCACCTTGATAACCCAGCTGTCGCCAAGCCTCATAAACGGTCACCGCCACTGAATTGGAGAGATTCATACTGCGACTGTTGGCACACATCGGAATACGAATTTTCTGTTCAATCGGCATTGTATTTAAAATAGCCATCGGAATGCCTCTGGTTTCCGGCCCGAACATCAAATAATCGCCCAGCTGGAACTTCACTTGACTGTGCGCCGGCCCACCTTTGGTAGTTAAAGCAAACAGCCGTTTCGGTTGTTCACTCTCTAGAAATTCAGCGTAACTTTGATGATGTTTAATCGTGGTGTATTCGTGATAATCCAAACCGGAACGGCGTAACCGTTTGTCATCCCACTGGAAACCGAGCGGATGAATCAAATGCAAACGAAAACCGCAGTTAGCACAAAGACGAATAATATTTCCCGTATTTTGTGGGATTTCTGGCTCATAAAGGACAATATCTAACATAATAAAACTTCTTAAAAACTTAAAACAATTCAATAACTTATTTTTTAACTATGATCAAAAATGGCTTAGCCGCAAAAATGTCTGATCAATTTTTCTAATAATGCTTTGGTCGGTTGAATATATTCCGCTGATAAAAATTCATCCGGCTGATGCGCCTGTTCGATTGAACCCGGCCCCAACACCAACGTTGGACAAAGCTGTTGAATAAACGGTGCTTCGGTGCAATAGTTGGCAGACACACAAGGCTTGCCTAATAATTTTTCTACCACAGCCACAATTTCTGCTTTGTGTGAGCATTCATAACCCGGAATACCATCATGAAGGTGCTTAATCTGAATCATAACACCGTATTGTTCGATCAACGGTTGTAATTTTTCCTGCACCATTTCATCCAATGATTCCAATCCCATATTCGGCAACGGTCGAATATCAAACTGTAGTTCACAACAACCACAAATACGATTAACGGCATCACCTCCGTGAATAGAGCCAAAATTCATTGTCGGATACGGTACCGCAAAAAAATCATTATGAAACTTCGCTTTCAGCTCATTGCGCAATTCAATTAAATGTGATGTCGCTTGATGCATAATTTCAATCGCATTCACTCCCTTTTCAGGATCACTAGAATGTCCGGAACGCCCGATTACTGTCACGCTATCACCGAAATGTCCTTTATGCGCACGCACCGGCTGCAATGAAGTCGGCTCACCGATAATGGCACAATCCGGACGAATCTCGGCGTGCTGTGCGAACGTTCTTGCCCCCAACATCGTGGTTTCTTCATCAGCGGTTGCCAAAATCCGCAACGGCTTCTGTAATTTGCTTAAATCCATATCTCGCAACGTGTCGACAATAAAGGCAAAAAAGCCTTTCATATCAGCTGAACCTAACCCATAAAAACGTCCCTCTTTTTCAGTTAATTTAAAGGGATCAAACTGCCAACGACCGGCATCAAACGGCACCGTATCGCTATGCCCTGCCAACAACAATCCGCCGGCACCTTCGCCGTAGGTCGCCAATAAATTGAATTTATGATTTGAGCCGGCAATCGGCAAAATATCGACCTTAAAACCGAGGTCGTGCAACCAATTTGCTAATTTCTCAATTAACGGTTGGTTACTATGATCGAGTTTAGGATTATCTGTACTGCTGATTGTCGGAATTTCAATAAGTTGTGAATATAAAGAAAGAAAATCGGGAAGATTTGCCATATTTACCTCAAATAAACATTGATTCAAATAAAATAATTATGCAAAATATTAGCATAATTAATCACTATTTTATTTATTATGCTTAAAACACTCATCATCGGAGCGAGCGGTTATACAGGTGCCGAACTCGCCAACATTATTACCAAACATCCACAATTTGAACTTTGCGGACTCTATGTTTCTGAAAACAGTCTGGATAAAGATAAACCTATTTCCGAGATTTATCCACAACTAAAAAGCGTTGTTGATTTACCTTTACAACCATTACCGCAAGATTTAACCGAATTGGCTAAATATGCAGATTGTGTTTTTCTTGCCACTGCTCACGAAGTAAGCCACCGCCTCGCACCCATCTTTTTAGCCGGTGATTGCAAAGTGTTCGATTTATCCGGTGCTTACCGCGTGAATAATGCCGAGTTCTACCAAAAATTTTACGGCTTTGAACACCAATATCCACAATTATTGGAAAAGGCGGTTTACGGTTTGGCAGAATGGAATGAACAGCAGATTAAACAGACCGATTTGGTTGCCGTTGCCGGTTGTTATCCGACCGTTTCACAACTTTGCCTTAAACCGTTAATTGAAAATGACTTGTTAGATGAACAACAATTACCGATCATCAATGCGGTCAGCGGTGTCAGCGGTGCCGGTCGCAAAGCCAGCCTCACCTCCAGTTTTTGCGAAGTCAGCCTCAATCCTTACGGCGTATTTACCCATCGCCATCAACCAGAAATCGCCACTCATTTAGGCAGAGAAGTCATTTTCACCCCACATTTGGGCAACTTTAAACGTGGTATTTTGGCGACAATTACGGCAAAATTAAAAGCGAATGTCGATACACAACGAGTTAAATCTGCATTTGAACAGGCTTATCACGATAAACCGTTAGTGCGTCTTTATGACAAAGGTTTTCCAAGCATTAAAGCGGTGGAATTCACACCTTATTGCGATATCGCTTTTGCGATTAAAGATCAACATATTATTATTGTCGGCGCGGAAGATAATCTATTGAAAGGTGCAGCGGCACAAGCGGTTCAATGTGCCAATATCCGTTTCGGCTTTGAACCAACATTAGGATTGATTTAAGACAATGAAACCATTAGTGATTAAAGTCGGCGGTGCTTTGTTGGACACACCGCAAGCGATGCAAAATCTGATCTCAACTTTGGCACAATTTAAACGCACACAACAGCGACAAATTGTGATCGTCCACGGTGGCGGTTGTATTGTTGACGAACTGATGCAACGTTTAAATCTGCCGGTACAGAAAAAACAGGGCTTACGCGTTACACCGGCGGATCAAATTGATATTATTACCGGCGCATTGGCGGGAATTGCCAATAAAAAATTGGTCGCAATGGCAAAAACTGCCGGTTTAAATGTGGTCGGGTTAAGTTTGGGTGATGGCAATTTAACCACCGCAACACAGCTTGATGCGGAATTAGGGCACGTTGCCACCGTTCAGCCTAAACAGGCTGCTTTATTAAATACTCTTTTAAAGGCGGATTTTCTACCGATTATCAGCTCCATTGCAATTGATGATGACAGTCGACTAATGAATGTTAATGCCGATCAGGCAGCTACTGCGATTGCGACCTTGCTACAAGCGGAATTGGTGATGTTATCGGATGTTGACGGTGTGCTTGATCAGCAAAAAAATCTGATTGACGAACTGAATACGGCTCAAATCGAAAAATTAATTGCAGAACAAGTGATTACAGATGGTATGATTGTCAAAGTGAAAGCGGCTCTGACCGCAGCACAAGCATTAAATCAAGCCGTTGAAATTGCAAACTGGAAAAAACCGGAAAAATTAGCAGATTTATTTTCCGGACAACGTATTGGCACAAGAATTGCACCTTAATTCGGTGCAAAAAAACTTAATGATCTTAATGATAAAGAATGCCGCCGGCTTTGGCGGTTTCGTTTTTTGAGGAATAAATTATGGCACTTTGGGGCGGTCGTTTTACACAAGCGGCGGATCAACGTTTTAAAAATTTTAATGATTCATTACGTTTCGATTATCGGTTGGCACAACAGGATATCGAAGGTTCTATCGGCTGGTCGAAAGCACTGGTCAGCGTGAATGTTTTCAGCGCAGCGGAACAGAAACAGGTTGAAGCAGCACTGCTTGAACTGAAAGAGGCGGTGGCAAATAATCCGGAAATGATTCTGCAAGATGATGCGGAAGATATTCATAGCTGGGTGGAAAGTAAACTCATTGAAAAAGTGGGCGATCTCGGCAAAAAATTGCACACCGGTCGTAGCCGTAACGATCAGGTGGCGTTGGATATTAAATTATGGTGCAAACAGGAGATCACCTCTTTGCAACAATCTATTCGCCATTTACAAAGCCAACTTATTGTTACTGCGGAAAATAACCAAAATACCGTAATGCCGGGCTACACCCATTTACAACGCGCTCAACCAATCACTTTTGCCCACTGGTGTATGGCATATTTTGAAATGTTGGAACGTGATTTTTCCCGCCTTGCCGATGCTTATCGCCGTTTGGACACCTGCCCGTTAGGTTCAGGCGCTTTAGCAGGAACGGCTTATGCAGTCGATCGTGAGCAGTTGGCGAAAGATCTCGGTTTTCAACGTGCCACTCGCAACAGCTTAGACAGCGTTTCCGATCGTGATCACATCATTGAACTGTTGGCAACCGCCTCGTTAAGTATGGTGCATCTTTCCCGTTATGCCGAAGATTTAATTATCTTTAACAGCGGTGAAGCCAATTTCCTTGAATTATCCGATCGAGTCACCTCCGGTTCTTCATTAATGCCACAAAAGAAAAATCCGGATGCTTGCGAATTAATTCGTGGTAAAGCCGGACGTGTTATCGGCGCATTAAACGGAATGTTGGTAACGGTCAAAGGTTTACCGCTCGCCTACAACAAAGATATGCAAGAAGATAAAGAGGGCATTTTTGATGCACTTGACACTTGGCACGCTTGCCTTGATATGGCGGCATTAGTGCTTGAAGACATCAAAGTGCATCAAGAAAAAACACGTAACGCCGCCTTGAAAGGCTACTCAAATGCCACCGAGCTTGCCGATTATTTAGTTGCGAAGGGTGTTCCTTTCCGTGATTCTCACCATATTGTCGGTGAAGCAGTGGTTTATGCGATTAGCAAATCCAAAGCGTTGGAAGAGTTACGTGTCGATGAATTTAGACGTTTCAGCGATGTCATCAGCGAAGATGTGTATGCGATTCTCTCTTTGGAATCCTGTTTAAATAAACGTTGCGCCAAAGGCGGCGTGTCACCGCAACGGGTTGCAGAAGCGATTGAAGAGGCGAAACAGTTAATTAAATAATGCGCTTATTTATCTTAAATTTAAGCCAAGTCGTTACTGACTTGGCTTTTGTCTTTCGGCGCTTTCCTACAAAATCTATCATTTTAATAGACAAAATTGTTTACCTTTTTATCAACAAAAGTGGCAAACTTCGCACATCGATTTGCACATACTTAAAAAATTTTTTGCTTAATACGATTACTCATTTCTCTCTGTGTTAAGCGAAAAAAATGGTGTCGAATTTTCGACACCATTCCTTTTTTCCACCAAGCACCTAATGCTTATTTATTCTCTTCTTTCACATTACTGAATGTCGGCGGCAAGCCTTTCATATCAGGTAGTTGGTGCGCAATACCTTTGTGACAGTCGATACAGGTACGATTTTCTTTAATCGCCAATTCGTGCATTCTGGCAGCCACTGATTTTTGTTGAGAGAAGTCCATACGGTCAAAGTTATGACAGTTACGGCATTCCTGTGAATTGTTGGCTTTCATACGCTCCCACTCACGTTCTGCCATATGCGCACGACGCTGATTGAATTTTTCCAACGTATCGGTGTAACCCATATAATAGGCATAAACCTCACGTGCCGCTTTAATTTTACGTACAATTTTCGGAATAAATTCGTGCGGAACGTGGCAATCAGGACAACTTGCACTGACACCGCTACGGTTTTGATAGTGTGCGGTATGCAAATATTCCGGATAGACATCGTTGGTATGGCAGCTCGCACAGAACTCTTCAGTGTTGGTCTGCTCAAGTGAATAGTTAAATCCGACCCAAGAAACGATACCGGCAATAAACGCCACCACTAACAACGTACCGACGGCAATTTTGCTCGGGCTTCTAAACCATTTCCAAAAACGCTTGATAATATTCGGTTTTTTTTCTGTTGTCATAGTTTACCTCTTATTGTCCGTAACCCGGCAACGGTTTAAATTCATTAGGCACAATCGCTTTAGCATCTGTTTGTGGCACGTGGCACTGCAAACAGAAATAACGTCTTGGAGATGCGTTCGGTGAAATCGCACCGTCACGCGACATAAAGTGCGTCGGGCTGATACGAGTTGCCCCGGTAATACGAGAATTTTCCGCACTGTGGCAATTTAAACATTGGTTCACATTTTTAGTCACTTGCATACCGGTAACACTATGTGGAATAAGCGGCGGCTGATTCACATAATTTAATGCCGGTGCATTCTGTTCTTTCGGCACATTATGCACTGCCGGCGCAACATTTTCCGCTGCGTTAGCTACCGGAATGCCCTCTTTTTCTAAAGGAACATTATTGGGATTTTCTTCTGCAGCAAGTACCGATACAGAGAATAAGCTCGCCAACAACAAACCGGCGGCAGAGAATACTTTGATTTTTTTTACCATTTTTCACTCCTGAGAAGGATTAAATCTTGTCGAAAACTTAAAAACATTTTCAGCACATACGTCAAGACAACGTCCGCAACTGATACAATCTTTGGAAAGCACAAGTTGGCTTTCGTCTTTTTTACCGTGTAATGGTGAACGTAAAACTTGTGGTTCAGGACAGACGTTATAACAATCCATACAGTTATCGCAACGCTGCCGATCGATCACTTTTACGCGGATAATGCCTTTGGCACCAATCACGCCATAAGTTGCGCCAATCGGACATAAATGCCCGCACCAACCGTGTTCCACCACTAATAAATCAAACACAAATACAGCCACAATCAACCAGATACCGGCACCGAAACCGAAGATTAAGCCGCGTCCTAACGCTGCCACCGGATTCAGCCACTCCCACAATAATGTGCCGCTGATTGCACTGCCAATTAAAATTAAGGCTAACAGCCAATAACGTAAATTGCGTGAAAGCTTTAATGTTTGTCGCCAGCCCAATTTGCGCCGTAACCAAGCCGCACTGTCGGTGACCACATTCAAAGGGCAACACCAGCCGCAGAACACTTTACTACCGACAACCGCATAAAAGGCAATCACAATGACAACGCCGATTAAGCTTGTCAAACTCGGTAGAAAACCACTGGCTAAACTCTCCAACGTAATTAACGGATCGGTTAAAGGAACGGTATCCAGCAACAGACTGCCGCTGTAATTGCCTTTTAAAATCCAAACATTAAATAACGGTCCGCTCAAAAACATCGCCAAGATACTGAATTGGCTTAAACGACGTAATAACAAAAAGCGATTGGCGTGCCACCAACCCAATTTTTGTCGAGCCTCTTTTCCTGCCTCTTTTGGTGAGTTCGCCATTATTTCACCTCCGGCTGTCGTACCGGCAAACTGATGGTTTCGCCTTCAAACAACGAATGACCTGCCTTATCTTTTTCTTGCCAACCGAAACGGTAATGATGCCCGAGAACCCCTTTTGCCAACTGCATCGGCAACACTTTGATCGCCGCTTCTTCCAACACACAAGCCTCTTCACATTTACCACAACCGGTACAGGCATCGGAATGCACTGTCGGAATGAGATAGGCGTGTTTGCCGGTGCGTTCGTTATGTTGCATTTCCAGCGTAATCGCTTTATCGATTAACGGGCAGACACGATAACAAACATCACAGCGTAAACCTTGCCAGTTAAGGCAGGTTTCGTGATCAAGCAGCACCGCCAACCCCATTCTTGCCTGATTAATATCATCGGCATTCGCATCCAATGCTCCGCTTGGACAAGCTTTAGCACAAGGGATATCTTCACACATCTCACAAGGTTTTTTACGTGCGATAAAATAGGGCGTTCCTGCCTGTAAATCAGAAACCCACGACGCTAAATAAAGCATATCGTATGGGCAAGCCTGCACACACTGTCCGCAGCGGATACAGGCTTCGGTAAACTGTTTCTCATCACTCAACGCAAACGGCGGACGCAACGCTACGCCATCTTTCGCTAAGCTCTGTTTTTGCGGCAAGCCAAGCAAAATGCCTAAACTTGCCAATCCGCCAACTGTTTTGGTGGCATCTTTTAAGAAACGTCGCCGTTCCGGAGTGATTACACGCTCTTTTTTCATTACCGTTCCAACTAAACTTAATGTTGTTTAGATTTTAGTGACTTTAACCGCACATTTCTTGAAGTCAGTTTCTTTAGAAATTGGGTCAGTCGCATCTAATGTCAACAAGTTTGTTAATTGTCCTTGATCGAAGAACGTAGTAAACACTAAGCCTCTTGGCGGTTTATTGCGTCCACGAGTATCAATAATGGTTTCCATCTGTCCACGACGGGATGCGATCACTGCCTTATCACCGTGACGTAAGCCGCGATCTTTAGCATCCAACGGATGCATATAAAGCACGTTGGTCGGGAAGGCACGATGCAATTCCGGCACGCGGCGAGTCATCGTACCGGTATGCCAATGTTCAAGCACACGACCGGTTGATAACCATAGATCGTACTCTTGATCCGGCACTTCTGCAGGTGGCTCATAAGGTGCAGCAAGAATGACAGCACGTTTGTCCGGTTTACCATAGAAGCTGACTTCTTCACCGGCTTTAACATATGGATCATAGCCTTCACGGTAACGCCATAATGTTTCTTTACCGTCAACCACCGGCCAACGTAAACCGCGCGCTTTATGATACATATCAAACGGTGCTAAATCGTGACCGTGACCACGACCGAAAGAGGCATACTCTTCAAATAATCCTTTTTGGATGTAATAACCGAAATGTTCCGCTTCATCATTCGGATGATCACCGATTTCGCTGTTCGGATATTTATTAACTTGACCATTGGTAAACAACACTTCATAAAGTGTTTTACCTTTAAACTCAGGATTTTTCTCTAAAATTTCTGCCGGCCACATTTCATCAGTGGTGAAATATTTAGAAAATTCTACTAATTGCCACAAGTCGGATTTAGATTCACCCGGCCCTTTCACCATCTGATGCCAGAATTGAGTACGGCGTTCCGCATTACCGTAAGCTCCCTCTTTTTCTACCCACATTGAGGTTGGCAACATCAAATCGGCAGAAATCGCACTTAATGTCGGATATGGGTCGGAAACAATAATAAAGTTTTCCGGATCACGCCAACCAGGCAAACGCTCCTGATTGATGTTCGGCCCAGCCTGCATATTGTTATTACACATTACCCAAAGCACATTCATCTTACGATCTTTGAGCATACGATCCTGTAGCACCGCGTGATAACCGACTTTATCGGAAATAACACCAGCCGGAATCTTCCAAAGTTGTTCTGTGTGTTCACGATGTTTAGGATTAGTGACCACTAAATCCGCCGGCAAACGGTGAGCGAAAGTTCCCACTTCACGCGCTGTACCACAAGCGGAAGGCTGACCGGTTAACGAGAACGGCCCACAACCCGGTTTAGAGATCTTGCCGGTTAACAGATGCACGTTGTACATCATTTGGTTTACCCAAACGCCACGTGTATGTTGGTTAAAGCCCATTGTCCAGAAAGAGACCACTTTCTTATTCGGATCGGCATAAATTTTCGCCAATTCTTCCAATAAGCCTTTATCCACACCACTGAGTTCGTGTGCTTTCTCTAATGTATATTCGGAAACAAATGCTTTGAATTCTTCAAAAGTGAAGTTTTCCATTTTGTCGCTGCCCGGATTTTTCGCTGCTTTTTCACGCGGATCAGTTGGGCGCAAACCATAACCGATATCGGTCGCTGCTTTTTTGAAAACGGCGTGTTTGCTGACAAAATCTTCATTGACTGCATTATTTTGAATGATGTAGTTAGCGATATAGTTCAAAATTGCCAAGTCAGATTGCGGAGTAAATACCAAACCATAATCCGCTAATTCAAAACTACGATGTTCAAAAGTAGAAAGTACGGCAATCTTGCAATCCGGATTGGATAAACGACGGTCGGAAATACGTGACCACAAAATCGGGTGCATTTCCGCCATATTTGAGCCCCAAAGCACCATAACATCCGCCTGTTCGATATCGTTATAACAACCCATAGGTTCATCAATACCGAAAGTACGCATAAAGGCAACCGCTGCAGAAGCCATACAGTGACGTGCGTTCGGGTCAACATTGTTGGAGCGCAAACCGGCTTTAAATAATTTATTTAAAGCATAACCTTCCCAAATGGTAGATTGTCCGGAAGTGAAACAGCCGACAGCGTTTTTACCATTTTTCGCCATCGCTGCTTTAAATTTCTCTGCCATTGTTTTAAAAGCAACATCCCAACTGACCGGTTGGAATTCACCATCTTTGGCATATTTACCGTCTTTCATTCTCAACATTGGTTGAGTTAAACGGTCTTTTCCGTACATAATTTTCGGCAAGAAGTAACCTTTAATACAGTTTAAACCACGGTTTACTTCCGCATCCGGATCGCCTTGTGATGCCACAACACGCCCGTTTTGTGTTCCCACTAATACGCCGCATCCGGTACCGCAGAAACGACATACCCCTTTTTCCCATCTGATTGAAGTATCTGCCGCTTCAACATTTTTGATAGGAATTGTCATACCGATCGCCGCTGCGGCGGCTGTTGCCGCATTGGCTTTCATAAAATCGCGTCGACTTAAATTCATCATCATCTCCCCACTAAAAAATCACTCGCCTAAGTCCTGTTGATGATAGACCAAAGAAACATTGATCACGCCGTCAATATTGCGTGCGTTCTCCATATTTTCCAATAAAATCCGTTGGTTATGTGACTGCATTACTACCACTAATTTTCCCAACTTCGGATCGGAACCGTGTATTTCAGTATGCGGAACTGCTAACAACGCGGCGGAAATCTGATCCAGTTTTTCCGGACGACCTTGCACCACCACACCGCATACGTGCCACTCTTGGGCATTTTCCATAGAAATATTTTCAGTCATTTTCTATATCTGATTCTGTACTAACATTGAAATTGCCTGCACCGGACAAGCCGCTACACAAGCACCACAACCATTACAACTTTGCAAATCCAATTGTGGCTGGGCAACTTTTCCTAACATCGGTTTAAAAAAAATCGCTCGCCACTCACAACTATCCTGACAACTACGGCACTCAACCTGTTTATTGGTTAAACAATTATCCGCTATTGAAATTTTATGTTGCCACGCTTCGGTTGTGGTCGGTCGAAATATCGGTTGCTGACAGGCTTCAACACATTTCTGACAAAATGTGCATTCCGCTTGTTGAAAAGAAACCTGCGGAAAACCGCGTTCATCCTTGATTAACACTTGCGTTTCACACTGCGCAATGCAATCTCCGCATTGAGTGCATTGTTGAAAAAATATCTCGCTGTCCGCCCACGGCGGTAAAATCGTTTTTTTATTGACTACCGTTGTGGCTTCACGAATCTTGCCGCTAAGGAATTTTCGCCGAGATAAATCTATATTTTGCATAATGGACGCAAGCTTTCTAACGATTAATTAACCAATGATTATTATCGAAATAAACTACCGCAAGTCAGTAACCGCTATGAGGTATATTCTGTTTTTTTACTTTTTTCTTGAGATAAATCAAAACAACGAGTTCCTATTTTTTACAAAAACAGTGGTCAGTTATCGCCATAATATTGTCACCGGAGTAAAATGCCAGCCTTACTTTTTAACGATTTGGAGAAAAACGTGGCGAAGTATTCGGTTTTAACTCGCATTGCAAAATATTTAATCGGTATTATTTTATTGGCAAGTTTTTGTATTTCCTTAGTATTTGCACTGTTGATCAGTAGCCAAAGTGATGCGGAAGCGATCAATTTAGCCGGCTCACTGCGTATGCAGGCTTATCGCCTGATTTACCAAATGGAACACGAGCAAGATACAGTTGCGCACAATTTGCAGCAATATACGCAAACTTTGCAGGAAAAAACCTTAAATGACCTACAAAACAGCTACTTTGTGCCGGCTAACGTCAAAGCCGCTTATCAAAATGTGGTCAATAATTGGCAGCAGATGAGCAGTTTTGTGCGCCAACAACAAATTAATCAATATCAAGCCCAAGTCGATCAATATGTTGCCAAAGTGGATGATTTTGTCGCCGAATTGCAACATTTCTCCGAACGCAAAATTATTATGGCGATACTGATTAGTATCTTCTCCATCATCACGATTTTGGTGATCGGTTCTTATATGCTGTGGTATATGAAGCGTGAAGTGCTGAACCCAATCGAAAAATTGGTGCAGGCCAGCACACAAGTGCAAACCGGACATTTTAAACATATTCCGTTGGATGTGGACAAACCGAACGAACTCGGCACGCTTTCTGAAACTTTCACCAAAATGGCAAGTGAGTTACAGAAACTTTACTGGTTCTTAGAAGAAAAAGTGAGCGAAAAAACAAAAAAACTAAGCCAATTAAATCGCACACTCTCAATGTTGTTTCATACTTCGCAAAAAATTACCCACATCGATCTGGATTACAATCAATTAACCGAAGTGATCGCCGAAATTCGTGCCAGCGAACATTTGCGTTATATCGAACTGATTGTTTACGGTGCGGAACATCTTGATCTCTCATCAGGCAAAGCGGAAGAGAATTATCCGTGGCAAGAGCAAAAAATCAGTGTCAACGGCAAAATTCTCTCCTGTTTACGTTGGCAAGCAGGCTTACCTTGCCCTGATTTACGCCTAATGCAAAGTGTTGCACAAATGCTTGGGCGAGCAATTTACTTTATTCAAACTCAACGCCAGCAACAACAGTTGGTATTAATGGAAGAACGTTCAATTATCGCCAGAGAATTGCACGATTCGTTGGCGCAGGTGTTGGCATTTTTACAAATTCAGCTGACATTGTTGAAACACGCCTTAAAAAGCAGCGATCCGCAAGCCAAAGAGAAGAGTTTTAAAATTATCGCCGATTTTGAACAAGCACTTAACGATGGTTATGTGCAGCTGCGCGAACTGCTTTCTACTTTCCGCTTAACCATTCAGGAAGCCAACCTCAAATTGGCGTTGGAACAGGTGATTGAATCATTACGCAATCAAAGCGATGCGCAAATTACACTGGAATGCTCATTGCCGTCACAAATTTTCACGGCACAACAGTTGGTGCACGCGTTGCAAGTTGTGCGCGAAGCGTTACTGAATGCGATTAAACATTCTCAAGCAACCTTAATTGAGGTGATTGCACATACCAATCAAGACGGCGAAAATGAAATTATCGTTGCTGATAACGGTATCGGCATTCCTTCTTTGGATGAACCGGAGGGGCATTACGGCTTAAATATTATGCAAGAACGCACCGCACAACTGAATGCGACTTTAACCATTCAACGCCGCCCGACCGGCGGCACGGAAGTCAAAATTTTACTAGCGAATACCTTTACAGAATGATGACGACTGTCAATCAAACAGAAAAAACCTGCACCTTATGTTTCTAAATATTTTAAGGTGCAGGTCAATATTATTTATTATTTCAATACCTTCCAACAGCGATAACCATAAATAGCAATCACAATAAAGCATATTAATGGTAGAACAAATGATGCATTCACTGCTGGTAAACCAGCTACTGTACCGAGATCAATAATTGCACCCTGTAATGGAGGCATCAATGCACCACCTACGATAGCCATTACCAATCCTGCTGCCCCTAAAGTGGACTCTTCTTTTAAACCACATAAGGCGATCCCATAAATTGTTGGGAACATTAGTGACATAAAGCCTGAAGTCATAATTAAGCAATATACACCAACAACACTATCACTGAAAATAACTCCTAAAATCGTAACTAATCCGCCCAATGCAAATAACATCAACATTAATTCAGCTTTTAAATACTTCATCAAGGCTGTACTGACAAAACGACTGATTAAGAAAAGAGCCATAGCCATAATATTGAAATGTTGTGCTTCCGCTTTAGTAAAACCTAAACGTTCTGCATATTGAATAATAAAGGTCCAGCACATAATTTGTGTTGCAACATAAAAAACCTGTGCGATTACCCCTTCTCGATATTTAGCATTCTTTGATAATCGACCAAGTGCTTCACCAAATTTAATTTTAGGTTGCTGTTCCGTGCGTGTTTTAGGCATTTTATATAATGCAATGATGATAAAAATCGCCAAAACAACAAAACCTAAAATAATATAAGGATCACGAATAACTGCTAAATCGTGTGTTTTAATCACTGTTTTTTCTGCAGCAGATAATGTTGGAAATATCAAATTCCCAGCGGCATCACGCTTATCTGAATCTAAATTTGTCAAAACAAATTGTGATGCAACAAACATTCCCAAAATAGATCCTAAAGGATTAAAAGACTGAGCTAAATTCAAACGACGAGTTGCTGTTTGAGGATCACCCATTGATAAAATATAGGGATTTGCTGTCGTTTCTAAAAAAGCCAAACCAAATGTGAGAATATAAAGCGAAAATAAGAAAAATGAGAACATTTCATATTTTGCTGCCGGGTAAAATAATAAAGCCCCAACACAGTATAGTGCTAATCCTAATAACACTCCTGCTTTATAATTAAAACGACTCACAAATAGAGCAGCAGGTATCGCCATTGTGCTATAGCCACCATAAAAGGCAAATTGTACTAATGCTGCTTGCGATGCAGGAATTTCCATTACAGTCTGAAATGCCGCCACCATTGGGTTAGTAATATCATTTGCAAATCCCCATAATGCAAATAATGTCGTCAGAAGAATAAAGGGAATCACATACTGTTTTTCTAACACTTTTGCTTTCATAATATAGTCTCCTTTTTTAATACCTTATTACTCTTCAATACGTAATCCGTAAGATTTAAACTTCTCCAGTACTTCAGCCATTTGTTGTTTTGACAATAGTGGAATATCTAATCCTGTTGCCAATAATTTGATATACCATTCGGCTAATACTTCCACTTCGTGGGCTAACCATAATGCTTTATCAAGATTTTTTTCAGCTGCAATCAAGCCGTGATGAGCCAATAAAATGGCTTTTGAAGTTTTAATACCATCTGCTACATATTCAGCTAATTGATGTGTGCCAAAGGTAGCATAAGGTACACACGGAATATGATCTGTCCCTCCTACAGCGATCATATAGTGAAAAGGTGGTATTGATTTTTCTAAGATAGAAACTGCCGCGCAATTAATTGCGTGATTATGTACTACGGCATTAACGTCTTGTCGTGATTGATAAACGGCTAAATGAAAATGCCATTCACTTGATGGTAGTTTTCCTTGTTCATAACGCCCATTTTTATCGACAAAAACAATGCTATCCACTGTCATTTGCTCATAAGGTGTTCCCGTTGGCGTAATCAACATTCCATCTTGATAACGCACACTAACATTACCCGCTGTACCTTGGTTCAATCCTAAACGAGTCATTTCTAAACAAGTATCAATAATTTTTTGTGAAAGTTGTTGTCGATTCATAATTTAATCCTTAACTGGGATAACCCCTTTTTTAATCAAAATATTGCCATATTTTGCTGTTTCACCTGTTACCACGATGGCATAAGCTTGCCTTGCTTTTTCATAAAAGGCGAAACGCTCAATTCTCTTGATATTAGGCAAAATAGATTCGCCTGCTGTTTGCATTGCTACTAAATAGCGACTTTCTACTGATGGATCCAGCTGATCGCCTGCAACGGCTTGCATCATAATTAACGGTGCATCCACATATTGATCTAATTCAATTAATGGACTAACTGCTGATAATAATCTGGGAATACCAATACCATCTGCACGAATTACCCGATGATTCAATTGGTGTGCTGGAAAATGAGCATCAGCAAACACAATTTCATCACCGTGTCCCATTTCAGCTAATACTTTAAGCAATTCTGGTGAAATAACAGGATCGATACCTTTTAACATTGCAACTCCTTATATTTGAGGTTCAACACGTTGCCGTAAAGATTGCATTGCACTTTGGGCAGCATTAACATCAGGAAAAACACCAATGCCAGTAAATGTCGTCATCGCTGCTCCTAATGCTGTAGCTTCAGAAACCTGTACAACGTCAATAGGTAATCCCAAAGTATTGGCACGCAATTGATTCCACAAAGCATTCTTTGCACCACCACCAACACAAATCAAACTTTCCGCTTGAAAATGTCCCACTTGCTGTAGTAAAGCTAGGTTCTGTTTCAATTTATTTGCTAAATATTGCAAAGTAGCTCGATAAATCTCACCTCGAGTAGTATGCATTGTTAGACCAAGAAATTGCCCAAGCTGTAATGATTGTTGGTTAAATTCAAAATTACCTTGTAAAGATACGGTGCTTTCACCAACTACAGTTGCTTCATCAATCATTGTTCGGTAATAATTTTCTTTGCCATAACAATCACTGAATAACAACCTACCAACCCATTCCAAAATACCTGAACCCACCCATTGAATTGCCGGATTAAATAGACCTTTGACACTATCCCATTCTGTGGTCAGCCCTTGTGAAAGGTAATCTGGGCGAACGATAGCTCGTTCAGTTCTTGCCATCAAAATTTCCCATGTTCCTGAGCTTAATACAGGCTGATTTAATGCTGCACCCGATCCTAATATCGCAAATTGCGTATCGTGTCCGCAGGAAATAACCGGAATTCCTGATGGCAATCCCAATTGTTTAGCGATTTCAGATAACAATGTACCAATTTTTTGACCAGCATTGACTAATGGTGGGAATTGACTCTTATCAAGTTGTAGCAATGCTAAAACTTCCGAATCCCAATCTTGCGTTTGCAAATCTGTCATCATTGAGGTGCCTGCCATTGTGCTATCAGTGCTTAGCACACCCGTTAAACGATAAGTGAGCATCGAAGAAATAAACAAGAATTGTTCAAAACTAGCATAATGTTCTACATCGTTTTGTTGTAACCAACGTAACTTGTACAACGTATTGAAACTATATTGCCCAATGCCATTACGTTGATATAAAGCGGCAACATCAAATTGATCAGCAAGCTGTTGCATTACACTGATCGTCCTTGGGCATTTCCAAGAAATTATTGGCGTAGCTTGTTTACCGTTGATAAAAAATGCCCCATCCACTCCAAAAGTAGTAACACCAATCACATCAACAGACAGTTGTTTTTCACGCAACTGTTGACAGACGTGTTTTGCACAAGCAAAAAGTTTTTCCACAATCTGCTCAAAATCCCAAATTTGATAATCCTTATGTTGCGGATCTTCAGTGGTTTGATTTGCTTGATGTGCATTAGCGATGATTTGTCCTTGTTGATCGATTGCGATGGCTCGTACATTCGTTGCTCCACAATCTAAAATCAGCGAAATTGACATAATCCCTCCGATATTTCATTCAAGTGCAGCCTTAAACACTGCACTTGAAAAGTGATTTTCATTACTTATATAAAGGTCCAAAATTAGTGCAAGCACGATAATCTTGTCCTTCTTTATCTTGACCAAAAGCACTCCAAGCACTCGGACGGAAAATGTCACTTTCTTTAATATTATGCATACAAACAGGAATCCGGAGCATTGATGCTAATGTGATCAAGTCAGCACCGATATGTCCATAACTCACTACACAGTGATTTGCTCCCCAATTAGCCATTACTGAATAAACATCTTTAAAAGCACCTTGTCCTGTTAAACGAGGAACAAACCAAGTACAAGGCCACGTTTCATTAGTACGTTGACTCAAGGTATTGTGTACCTCTTCAGGTAGTTCAATTGACCATCCTTCTGCCAGTTGTAGCACTGGCCCAAGCCCTTTAACAAGGTTGATACGACTCATTGTGAATGGTAAGCCACCTTTGGTGAGAAATTGAGAGGATAAACCGCCTCCACGGAAATATTCGTGTACCGCAGCACACCACCGCGTATGAGCAAGACAACGTTTACCATCCTCTTCAGTAATTTCCCATACCGGTTTGATCAAATGATTTCCTGTTTCATCTAAATGTTGGCCTGTACCATCTAATGCAGCTGATCCTGAATTTAATAAATGCAAAAAACCTGATGTTGGACGGAAGCCTGTAACACGCTCAACAGAATCCTCACTCCAATAAGTTCGTACATCAGCAAAAATTTGTGCTTGTCCAGTTAATTGATGAGCGAGTAACATCGTGACACCATTAAGTGAATCATTTTCAGTCGCCATAATGAAAGGTGGGCGAACGCCATTCCAATCGTAAGTGGAGTTAAGCATTGCTTCCATAAAATCACCATTTGGCAAGTGATCTGTCCAATGACGTTGGCCTTGGAAACCAGCAACGATAGCATTATGTCCTAATGCTTCTTCGCCAAAATTCAGTTCAGCCAACTTTGGATTTCCTATCATCAAATCACGCGCAATAATGGTCATTTTAACAACAGTTTCCCAAAGTGCTTCTTTCTCCTCTGCTGTACGCTGATATTCTTCTTTATTGACATCTATACCCTCTTGACAATATTGCTTCACCCAAGACAATGCCAATTTAACTTCTTCAGGATCGTAAATTTCACGATCAAGACGGCGTTTAATTTCTGTCATATCAACATATTCATTCCGCATTCCTAAATAATGTTGAAAGAAAGATTGATCTACTATTGAGCCAGCAATTCCCATTGATACAGAACCGATAGATAAATAAGATTTACCTCGAATCGTTGCCACAGCTAAACCCGCTTTAGCAAAACGTAACAGTTTTTCTTTCACATCATCAGGAATAGTGGTGTCATCAGCCTCTTGAACTTCTGTGCCATAAATAGAAAATGCAGGCAATCCCATTTGGGTATGTCCAGCTAAAGCAGCAGCCAAATAAACCGCTCCGGGACGCTCTGTACCATTAAATCCCCAGATTGCTTTTGGCATATGTGGATCCATATCAATCGTTTCCGAACCATAACACCAACAAGGGGTAACGGTAATGACAACACCGACATTCTGTGCTTTAAATTTTTCTGCACACTGTGCAGCTTCTGCAACACCACCGATACAACTATCGGCGATTACACACTCAACAAATGAACCGTCTGTATGACGAACGTGAGTTTGTAACAAATCGGCAACAGATTGAGCCATTGTCATCGTTTGTACTTCTAATGATTCACGAACCCCCATACGACGACCATCAATCGTTGGACGAATACCAATTTTAATTTTTGTTGATTGCATAGCTATCTCCTTAGTTTGACGCTGTAAATAAATGTTTTACACGCAGTAAAAATTCACTAAGGAAATCTTCTACCTCTAATACGGTAATTCAAAGGATTTTTTTGAGAAAGGTATTTTTTTGTGAGGGTTATCACAGAAAACAGGCAAAAAATTCATTTTTTTGCACTAAAATATGACTGATTAAACTATTTTTTATACAAAACGGTCAATTCAGTCATTTTAAACAATAGAAAGGCTCACTGCCATTTTTTCACAATAATGTTGCAGTTTTTTAGGAACTGTTCCCTGTGTAAATAACATATCTAACTGAGAAACCTCAGCTAGCTTAACCAGATTTTGCTTGCCAAATTTAGAGGGATCAACCAATAAAAACTTTTGTTCAGACATATCCATCATTTTACGTTTCATTGATGCATTTAACTCATTAGATTCCCAAATGCCTCCCTCATTGTCTACTCCAACACAAGAAAAAATACCAATATGAATATGCAAACGAGAAAGTAAATGTTCGGATAACGGCCCATAAAAAGCATCATATTTTGCGGAATAAACTCCACCAGTCGCAATTGTTTTAATATTCGGTTTATTTACCAATGCTGTAATATTACGCATTGAGTTAGTCACTACTGAACAAGGAATATCGGGTAGAAGTTGCGCCACATACCAACTAGTGCTACTTGCATCTAATCCAACAACAACCCCCTCATATATATACTCCACGACTTGCTGTGCAATAGTCTTTTTTGCCTCGGCATTGGTACGCTGACGAATATGAAATGCACTGCCAATATCATTCGTCTTTTTGCTCAACGCTCCACCGTGAGTACGATAAAGTAATTTATGTTTTGATAATAAAGCTAAATCTCTCCGCACAGTTTCAACTGAAACATTCAATTTCTCAACTAGCTCATTAACCGAAATCTTACCTTGCTGATTAACCATTTCTAAAATTAAATTATGTCGATCTTTCATTTCACTGCCTCCTAACAAACCATCAAATATTTTGACATCCTCCCCGTCCTAAAGGACGGGGATTCCTACCAGTGCCCATTTCAAACAATCGGCTACTCTCGGTGGGTTCTTGCTGCTGACCGCTAATGCGGTTCACTTCACAAGCTCGACGACTGTGTCCCAGCCTGATATTTTTACGCTTGGACGACTACTCGTCCTCGCGCCAATACATTTAACGCTCCGACGACATCCGCATTTTCTGTGTAGCCACATTCTACACACTCAAAATCAGCCTGTGCTTGGCGATTTTCCTTAAGCATTAACCGGCTCAAAATATTCGCCATTTGAAAGCGTAGCAAAACGTGCAATGCCCATATCTATGCCAATTTCTCCGCTTTTATGAGTAGGGATTTCGTATTCAAATTCGGTTTGAATGCTGACAAAAAAGCGACCGCACTTGTGACTCTCTGTGACGTTTTTGATTTCGCCTACGACATCACGGCTGTTGCGGTAGCGAACCCAGCCAATTTTTGGCAGATACAAGCGGTTATTTTGTTGTTCTAGTTTGCAACCTTGCGGAAAGCGAAAGCACTCTTTCAAGCCTTTTTTCTTGAATTTCGGGAAATCAGAACGCTGTTGAAAGAAATTTTTGAACGCACTTTCTAAGTCTTTTAACGACTGTTGCAGCACTTGAGAATGGCAGTCTTTAAGCCAAAGTAGCTCTTTTTTCCATTGCGGAAGCAAGTTAGCGATTTTGGTGTAGCTAAATTTGAAGCTGTTATCTTGCTTGTATTGCTCATTTTGCCACGCTAACGCCCTATTAAACACAAAACGAGAACAGCCACAGAACTGCTTAATTCTGCGGATTTGGCTGCCATTTGGCATTATCTCGAACTTAAAGGCTTTGCGTAGTTGCATTGACAAGGCTTAGAATGTGATTTTTCCGCATTCTACACTTGGTCTATGAAAAAAGAAACGGAAATTAGGCACGGCAAACCTTGTATTTTTAATGTGTATATATTCGCCAATACATCGAGCAACAACAAACATCCAATTAGTTAGGTTTGAAACGGCTCACACCGTTTGTACCTTATATCCCCACACTTAAGGACAGAATTTTACGGCACAATCTGATAAAAACTACTTCACAATCACAATATCTAATAAAACCTCACTAAACATTTTTAATCCTAATTTAAATTGAAAAGCATTAAAATATTTAAGAAATAAAAAACCTACGATGAAATATCGTAGGTTTGTCAACAGCCTGAAATCTTGCATTAAGCGAATATTTTTTATTACTTATTAGCACGTTCCAATTGTTTTTTATATTTCACTAGCTTGTCTTTAATACGATTTCGTTTTAGCGGAGACAAATAATCAACAAACATCACACCATTTAAGTGATCAATTTCGTGTTGAATACAAATTGCCAACAAATCGCTAGCCTCAAGCGTAAACGGTTCGCCGTTGCGATCCAGCGCTTTAACTGTAACTTTCTCTTTACGTGGCACCAAACCTCTAAAACCGGGTACCGATAAACATCCCTCTTCAATTCCGGTTTCGCCGTCACTCTCGACAATTTCCGGATTAATCAGCACCAATTGATTACTTTTATCGCCCTCAACATCAATCGTGATAATACGTTGATGACGGTTAACCTGTGTTGCAGCTAAACCAATCCCCTCTTGTTGATACATTGTTTCAAACATATTATCGATAAATTCCCGAATTTCATCGTCCACCTTTTCCACCGGTGCAGCCACCGTTCTTAAACGCTCATCGGGAAAACATAACACATCTAATATCGCCATACGCTCTTCCTTTTTTCAAAACCTTGCATTTACTGATTTTTTCAATAATTAACACACCCAATTCTACCGCAAAAAGCGGATTTATTTTTAATCTGCGATCCGCTTCGCACTTTTTCAAACTCAACACTGACAACGGCTATTAATGGGGTAAAGTGCCTTTTTTTCAATCTGTTTTCGACTTTTTCAATCGTTTTCCGCTATGCAAACAGTAACCACACTTTTACGTTTAGCCCTGCTGCCGCAATTCGGTGCTATCAAAATTCAACAACTGCTTGAACAAATCTCGCTAGATACGCTGCTCAGCTACGATCGACAAACACTCAGCCAAATCGGTTGGAACGCTGCGCAAATTCAAGCTTGGTACTCACCGCAACAAGCAATTATTGACTCCATTCTTAATTGGCAGCAACAGGCAGGAAATCATATTCTGCACTATTTTGATCACAGTTATCCATTCTTGTTGAAACAAACTCGCTCCGCACCACCATTGCTGTTTGTTAAAGGTAACATTGATGTACTTTCTTCGCCACAAATCGCTATGGTAGGTAGTCGCTATTGTTCACCTTATGGCGAACATTACGCCCAAACCATTGCCGGCGAACTGGCACATAGCGGCATCACCATTAACAGTGGTTTAGCCTTAGGCATTGACGGCATTTGTCATCGTGCCGCTTTGGATAATCACGGTAAAACCATTGCCGTTTTGGGCAGTGGATTGAATCAACTCTATCCGGCTCGCCACAAAAAATTGGCACAACAGATTCTAGAAAACAACGGTGCATTGCTGTCGGAACTGTTCCCCGACACACCTCCCATTGCAGAAAATTTTCCACGTCGCAACCGAATTATCAGCGGTCTCTCGTTCGGCACCATCGTCATCGAAGCCTCGCAAAAAAGCGGTTCATTAATTACTGCACGTCTGGCATTGGAACAAAATCGCGAAGTGTTCGCCGTTCCAGGTGCATTGGACAATCCATTGAGTCAAGGTTGCCATCACTTAATCAAACAAGGGGCGTGGTTAATTGAAAATGCACAGGATGTATTAGAGATTCTAACACCTCAAATTGCATCATTAATGCCGTTTACACCAGCAATGGAGATACAAACGCCAACCGGCAATCGTGCTACTGCACAAAACACGATCGCAATATCGCCACAAGCAAAATCCGGTTACACGCCGCCGACCATCAACAAAAAAGCGATGATCAAACTTGATATTCCGCCACAACATCAAGCATTAATGCAACAATTAAACAGTGCAACTGCGATTTCACCGGATGAACTTTCGACTGCATTAAATTGCCCTATCGATCAAATTCTTACCGATCTATTGGAACTGGAAATTCTCGGTGCAGTGCAACAGATTCAAGGAGGTTATATTAAAAATATCGTCTAATTCATTGAATAAATTAACTTCACGATATTCACTATTTTTATAAACAGAAATAGGTATTATATTTTTCAAAGTACTTTAAACTAATGACGAAGATCCAGAAAAGAAACAAGACTTTTTATCTGATAAATAAAGGTAATAAGACTGCATTTTGAATAAAATTTTAGGGGCTGTAGTAGATTAGCCCTAAATTTCACACCATTTTCGCAATATTTTTAACTGTTCTTTTGGTGTCCCAAAGTTAAACCGAAATTCACATTCCTTCAAGAATAAAGGAAAGTTTTTTCGGTTAATTCCATTATATTTTCGCAGTATCCGCTTCACCTGATTCCAAAAATTTTCAATGCCATTAATATGATTTTGTTTCACCGCAAATAGCTCGGAATGATTGATTCGTTCGTGGTGAAATTCACTCACATCAAGCGCATCATAACTGCGATAAGTGT
>Ga0079226_10000577_pt1 | contig 26129 bp, 17 predicted proteins | sample Poulit2014_FD_76345 | JGI IMG/M metagenome (GOLD analysis project Ga0079226, IMG submission 76345) | Agricultural soil microbial communities from Georgia to study Nitrogen management - Poultry litter 2014 | ecosystem: Environmental > Terrestrial > Soil > Agricultural land | place: USA: Georgia...
AAAGCAGGCAGCACTACTACTAGGCAAAAAGTAGACCTAATTATTTCCAACAGGGAGAAATACAGTATTAGTGCTATGTGTAAACGATTAAAGGTCTCAAGAAGTTTAGTATACTACCATCTAAATAATAAAGAATCGAAGGGTCTAAATAAGGATTTTGAAATAGAAAAACAGATAATAAATATCTTTCATAGAAGCAAAAATAACTATGACACGAGAAAAATTAAGGTAGAGCTTGAAAAGCTAGGCTATCAAGTTTCACGAGGAAGAATAGCTAGAATGATGAAAGAAAATGCCCTAGTATCCAACTATACAGTATCCCAATACAAGGTCTCCAGTAGGGGCTGTAACGAGTCTAGAGTCTCTAATGTAGTTGATAGGCAGTTCGATAATAGAGCCAACTGGAGGTAGCCGTCAGCGACCTTACCTATGTCAGAGTAGGCAGTAAGTGGAACTATGTATGTACCTTGGTAGATCTATCTAACAGAGAGGTCATAGGGTATTCAGCTGGTCCTAACTTGGTTGTAAATGTTGACCAATTGCTTCTTGAAATTTTCTTCATAATATTTTCTCGACATGATTTTCTCCTCCTGATCTTTATTATACCTTGTTCGGAGAAAAACTGTCCTATTTAGTGTAGCCTATCCAATACGAATCTGAAGATTGTACGGATTGTCCATTACGCACACTTTGTACAAAAGCCTCAGAGGGTAAAAATAGAAAGTTGTTTTACAGTGAAAAATGGGAAGACCAAAAAGAATATATAAGAGCGAAGCTTTCAAACGAAGAAACGGGTGAAATCTATGGGAAACGTAAGATAGATGTTGAGCCAGTTTTTGGATTTTTGAAGGCTAATTTAGGTTTCACTCGCATGTCAGTGCGTGGAAAACCTAAGGTGCATAACGAAATGGGATTTGCGTTAATGGCGGTAAATATAAGAAAATACATCGCCATTAACACTGAAAATGGAACATTTTCTCCTGAAGATGGAAAAAATGCTTGCGTTTATCTTTTAATGATAAACACAAGCATTTTTATTTACTTGAGACTAGTTTATGTCCCAGCCTCATTTAAATTATATTAAAATTAAGCTTCTCTTCTTCTAGCATAAACTGTGACAATTAATCCTAGGAAGGTGATCATGGCACCAATTAAGAGATAATTGTACATGTTTGTTGCTGTCTTCGGTAATTCATCCCCGTTATCTGGGTCTTCTGGGTTTTCTGGACCTTCAGGTGCTTCTTCTTCAGGAATGAAGGTGTTTGTAATTGTAAAGCCTTCTTCAGTTTCTGTTACTTCTGTATCGTAACCTTCTACTGAATGTTCTTCTACTGTATAAACATACTCTTCTCCGTTTTCATCATACTTTGGAAGGTTTAGAGTAACTATCCAATCGTTAGCCTCTGAAATTTCGATAGTTGTCATAAGGTCTCCGTTTTGGAAGACATCAACAACAATTGAGTCTGGACGACTGTCAGCCTCATCCTTTTCCCAAAGCTTTTCGATAACTAGTTCTGTTACACCTGTTCTTGTGTTAGTTACAGTGAAGCCTTCTTCAGCGTCTCCTGTAATTTCTGTAGTATATCCGTCAACTTCTACTTCATCAACAGTATATTCGATAGCTGCTCCTTCTTCGTCAAACTTTGGTAAGTTTTCGAAGACATAGGACCAGTTATTGTCTGCTGATAAGTCAACAGTATCTACTACAACACCATTGGCAAGTAAGTCGATTGTTACATGATCTTCTTCAGAACCTAGCCATACTTTTTCAACGGCTACTTCGGTTTCACCGACACGTAAGTTGACTAAATCGAATCCATTAATTGTAGATTCATAGCCCTCTACATCAACTTCAACAATTTCATAAGTGTATGCTTTTCCTTCGTCATTGAAACTTGGTAAGGAATCGATTGTAAGTTCCCAATCTTCATCTGCTGAAACTGTATAGGTGTCTACTAATTCTAGCTCACCATCTTCAACAGAACGATAGAGTTCGACTTCAATTTCTCCTGGACGATCGGATGATTCATCGTCTAGCCAAGCCTTTGTAATTGTGATTGACTTTTCGCCAACTCTTGTATTCGTAATTTCATATTCTTCAACCTTAGACTCATAACCTGGAACGTCATGTTCTGTAATTGTATAAACATATTCTTGTCCTTCTTCATCGAACTGATCTAAATCAGAGATGGTTAGTGTCCAATCATTTCCTGCACTTATTTCATATTCGCCAATGACAACGCCATTTTGTAATAAGTTAACCGTAATGGAATCTGGACGGTCTGTCTCACCTTCGTCTAACCAGTGCTTATCAATTGTAATGTCTATGAATCCTACTCGTAAGTTGGTTACTGTAAAGCCTTCTTCCTGAGATCCAGTAATTTCAGACTCATAGCCTTCGATATCTACTTCCTCGACTGTATACTCAATTGGTTCTCCAACTTCATCAAATTCTGCTAAGCCTGCGAAGACATATGTCCAGTCCATTTCTTCTGTCAGATCAACTGAATCAACTTCTTCCCCGTTAGCAAGTAAGTTAATCCTTACAGATTCTGCCGATTCTCCTAACCATTCTTTCTCTACAGAGACTTCTGTTTCACCGACTCGTAAGTTAGTTACTGTATATCCATCTTTTTGGGAGCCTGTTACTTCAGGTTCGTAACCTTCCAAGCCTTCTTCTTCTACTGTATATTCGATTGGCTCTCCGACTTCATCGAATTCTGATAATCCTGTAAAGACGTATGACCAATCAACTTCGGCTGTTAATTCAATAAAATCAACTTCTTCTCCATTTGCGAGTAGGTTAATCCTTACAGCGTCTGCCGGTTCACCTAACCATTCTTTCTCTACGGAGACCTCTGTTTCACCGATTCGTAAGTTAGTTACTGTATATCCATCTTCTTGGGAGCCTGTTACTTCAGGTTCGTAACCTTCCAAAGCTTCTTCTTCAACAGTGTATTCGATTGGCTCTCCGACTTCATCGAATTCCGATAATCCTGTAAAGACGTGTGACCAATCAATTTCATCTGTTAATTCGACTGAATCAATCTCATCGCCATTCGCGAGTAGATAAATCGTTACAGATTCTGCTGCTTCTCCTAACCATTCTTTCTCTACGGAGACTTCTGTTTCACCGACTCGTAAGTTGGTTACTGTATATCCATCTTCTTGAGAACCTGTTACTTCGGATTCATAGCCTTCTAAAGCTTCTTCTTCAACAGTGTATTCGATTGGCTCTCCAGCTTGATCGAATTCGTCTAGTTCTGTGAATGTATGTGTCCAATCGTCTTCTACTGTCAATTCGATTGAATCCACTACCTCACCATTTGCGAGTAGATGAATTGTTACGGAGTCTGTTGCTTCTCCTAACCATTCCTTCACTACAGACACTTCTGTCTCACCTGAACGTACGTTTGTAACAGTAAATCCTTCGTCTTTATTTCCTTCAATAATTGAATTGTAGCCTTCAATCTCGACTTCTTCTACTGTATATTCAATTTCTCTTAGTTCTGAATCATAATTATAAACATCTAAATTTTCAAAAGTATGCTTCCAATCATTTTCATCTTCTAAGATAATTGACTCTACTTCCACACCATCTGCAAGCAAGTAAATCGTTACACTATCTTCTTGAGAGCCTATCCATTCCTTTTTTACATCAATGGATGTTTTAACACGGCTGTTCTCAACTACTAATTGAATAGCTTCTTTTTGCTCATCAACAATTTCAACATCATATTTTGTTGTATCTAGCTCATATCCTTCTGGAGCTTTTGTTTCCTGAACATAATAATTACCTGCTTCAAGGCTTTCAAAAGTAATCATTCCGTCTTCATCTGTTGACTTCGTTTCTACCGCTGTACCATCTTCTTCATATAGCGTAAACTCTGCACCTTCAAGAACGTTTTCTTCATCATCTACTTTTAAAACTTCAATGTTATAGTTTGGTAGATAGTTTTCTACTTCAAGAAGATATTCCATTGGATTATCTTCATCTGGAATAAATTCATCTTCAATAGTAATTATTTCAGATTCATATGGTGCCACATAACCATCTGGGACATTGACTTCTTTCAGTAAATAATCTCCAAATAATAATCTACCGAAATCTATATATCCTTCACTATTTGTTCTACCTTCTTTTAATACTGCACCAGTCTCCGGATCAATTAGCTCAAACTCGATACCTTTAATCGGCGATTCTTCTTGTCCGTAGGTTGTATCAAGTTTCTGAAGCATTAAATATCCTGCTTTACCTTCTGCACCACCTGAACCTGTTTGTCTAATTGTTACAGAATCACTATCTTTAGAATCTCCTTCAACTTCTTCGATTCCATCTCCTGTGATTTCATAGATGTTGCTTACGTCTTCATTATGTCCTGCGAAGAAGAGAGTTGAATACTCAACAACGAAAGAACGTTCAACATCTTCTTGCCAACGAACAACAAATTCTGTACCTTCAATTGTTAACTCATATTCACTAGGGTTAAGCTCTTCTCCCTTGTTAACTTCAAAACCGTTTTTACCATTCACTACAGATGCTTCATAAACCTTAATTGTATCTTCTAAATACTCCTGATTATCACTGATTGTATCCGTAAGTGTTAAATTACTAATAAGCTCTTGTCCTGGATTGACATCAATAGACCAATGAACCTGTTTACCATCTTGTGCACCTGACTTAGCTCCATACTTACGATCACCATAAACATCCACACTTGCATCTAAATCAGCGATTGTTTCATTGCCATCTTTGATTTCAGCTTTATTTTCATAAGTTTTAGCTAAATCAGAAATCCCTGCAACGGAAGTCTTATACTCTACTCCATAGGCCTTATTCGTTTCGCCTAAAGGAATCGTAATTGTTCCATCAGTAATATTTGGCGTGACAGATACTTGATTTCCTTTTGTAATGGAACCATCAGAGTTAATCGTTAATTCATATACTTCAATTGTATCTTCAGGTAACACTTGGTTTCCTTGTGGTGTATCTATAATCGTAAAGTCTTCATAGGAATTTTCACGGTAGTTTACAATAATGTCCCATTCAATTTCCTTTGTATCTGGATTATAGCTTCCACTCTTCCATGAACTATCAATTGTTTCTGGGTTTACTTTTGTGTTTGCTTCTACATCTCGATTAACCCGATCATCTGATCCTTCAGGAATCCAATCGATATTTGCCTTGTTATAAGCCTTATAATCTTCTGGTAACTGGTTTGGATCATAACTTGTTTTATATGTGATGATCATCTCTTCTTTAATTTCACCAATATTTGTAATCTTAAATGGATTACCATCTTCTACGTCAAATCCTGTAAGAACTTCGCCGCCTACATTTATATCAATTGAATCTTCAATTAATGTTAGACCGTCACCTAAGGTATCCGTGATGATCACGTCTTCCATGAGGGGTTCATCCATATTGACTCGAATTGTCCATTCGATTGTTTTATCAGCATAATTAATGTTTCCTGCTGATTTGGCTCCAACATATTGACCGATATTATATCCTTCTCCATAGGTATGATCTTCAAAAGATGCAATATTTTCAATACGGAATCCGTCTAATTCTCTTTCGATTACTTTTGTTTCATAAACAACATAATATGGTTTGTCTGTTGTAATTCCTGAAACTTCAAAACCATCTGCTGTTTTTTCAAAGTCACCAATTTCATCTGCATCCATTGCTTCTCCTACTGGAGTAGCATTACCATTCTCATCAATTTCCACCTCTTGGAATTTAACTGAACCTTCTACAATTTCTACTTTACCTTCGGGTTTCCAATTATCTGCTAAGGTAATGTCGGTTAAATCTTGCTGATCATAGTTAAACTCGATGTACCATTCAATAATACCTGTTTTTGGATCATAATCTTTAACTGCACCTTTCTTTAAAGGTTCTCCACGATCTATTCTTACTGTAGCATCTGTTTTTAATGTTCCTTCATCATCAAAATGAGCTGTAACGTCATTTTTGAAGGTGTTTTCATCCATATCTGTAACTTTTGTACGGTATGTGATGATATAAACATCGCTTATATCTCCTAAATTAGCTGATAATACTCCATCTTCATATACAGGAGTTACATCTACCGGACTACTATTTCCGATTGGAGTACCATTAATAGATGCGGAATATTTCTCAACTTCCATAGAACCATCTATATATTCCGTTCCTCCTGGTAAGATATCTTCAAAAGTTACGCCTGAAAGAGAGACTGCATTTTTATTAAGTGTAACAGTCCATTCAATCTCATCTGCATTATAATCTTTATTTGGTTGTCCTTGTTTTTCAAGGGTTCTTTCGATGTCACTTGTATCTAAGGGTACCTCTAAATTACCGCCATCTTCAATAGGACTGATAACAACATTTCCGTCCTCTTCTTCGGCTTCGTCTTGATCTAATTTAGCACGGATTTCAATCCACCCTTTAACTTCACTATGTTCTTCTACATAGTCTTCAAAGATAATAGTAACAAGACCATTCATATCAACATCATAGGTTGCTACTAAGTTACCGAGTTCATCTCTTAGTTCTTCCCCTATAATTTCATTTGTCATTTGAACTTCAGGTGGTAACTCAAAAGTTTCATAGTCTCCACCTTTATAGTTATGACCATTTTCAAGTTCCCAGTCAATACTTAATATAAATTCATCATTTGGACCTAATGGATTATCTTCAGTATATGGTTCACCTTCATTATTGACTAATTCAATAATCTCCATACTGAAACCTTCGTGCCCATCATGATGCACGGGTTTAACACTAGATTCCCCCGTTTCCTCTAATTCCTCCTCTTCCTCATTAGTAGAGTTAGAGTTTTCTACTAATTCTTCTTCATTAGCAGAGTCTGAGTTCTCTTCCCATTCTTCGTTGTTTTCTTCTACACTATTATTCTCAACCGCATTATTTTCATTTGCTGATGCATCCGCTTGAGCAAAAGGTAACAATCCTGAAAACATAGTCTGAAGTAATAGCAGAAGAGTTAATACAACACTTAGCCTCTTCATTCTCAAAATAACATCCTCCTTTTTTATATATGACTTTTTTCACCAAAAGTCTTTAAATACACAATATATTTATTCTACATAGTATGACTTTAAATTACAAAACATTTGTAAGACTATCGTAAAATAACGTCCATTATTTACCATATATATGTCTATCCCAGTCTTCAAAAAATAAAAAACGCAGTGAACTGTTAAACAGTTCACTGCGTTTCAACTGAAGTGTTTTACATAAATCTCCAAATTTTATGCATTGTTAAAATGGAGGAGGAAGAGGGATTCGAACCCCCGCGGGCTTTGACACCCCTTTCGGTTTTCAAGACCGATCCCTTCAACCAGACTTGGGTATTCCTCCTTGATTGACCTTTATTAATATATAACATTTTCATTCATTCGTCAATAATTTTACTCTCTTAAAATCACCTTTTATCTTAAATATTTCTTGAAGCCAATTCAAAGGAAAACCTCTCTATTCATTTGAATAAATAGAGAGGATTTATCCTTACTTACAATCAATTTTCTCAAGACCGCCCATATATGGACGTAAGACTTCAGGAATCACAACAGATCCATCTTCTTCTTGATAATTTTCTAAAATAGCTGTAACCGTTCTTCCAACAGCAACTCCAGATCCATTTAATGTATGCATAAATTCAGGTTTACTATCCCTATCCCTTCTGAAACGAAGATTCGCTCTTCTGGCTTGGAAATCTTCAAAGTTAGAACAGGAAGAGATTTCACGGTATTTATTTTGACTTGGAACCCATACCTCAATATCATATTTCTTTGCCGCTGTGAGACCTAAATCAGCTGTACACATATTCAAGACCTGGTAAGGTAAGCCAAGTAATTGTAAGATTTTTTCCGCATTATTTGTTAATTCCTCCAAAGCCTCATAGGATTCTTCCGGCTTAACAAGACGCACGAGTTCAACCTTATTAAACTGATGCTGGCGAATCAATCCCCTTGTATCCCTTCCGGCAGATCCCGCTTCGGATCGGAAGTTTGCGCTATAGGCAACGAACTTCTTCGGTAGATCCTCCCCGGTTAAAATTTCATCCCGGTAATAATTTGTGACAGGTACTTCAGATGTTGGAATGAGATAGTAATCCCAATCCTCGATATGGAAAGCATCTTCAGCAAACTTTGGGAGCTGGCCCGTTCCTGTCATGGAAGCTCGGTTCACTAAGAAGGGTGGAATCATCTCTTCATAGCCATGTTCATCTGCATGGAAATCCATCATAAAGTTAATGAGGGCACGCTCTAACCTAGCCCCAAGTCCTTTGTAAAAGACAAAACGACTTCCTGCTACTTTAGAAGCTCTCTCAAAATCTAGAATATCTAGTTTTTCAGCTAGATCCCAGTGGGCCTGAGCTTCAAAATCAAACTCTTTCTTCTCTCCCCAAGTTCTGACAACAACATTATCATCCTCACTCTCACCAATCGGTGCAGTTTCATGAGGGATGTTTGGAATAGACAACATCACCAGGTTTAAACGCTGCTGTACTTCAGATAATTGTTCATCATACTCTTTAATCTGATCAGATACTTGTCGCATTTTTGTAATAGCTTCATCGGCATCCTTACCTTCGCGCTTTAAGACAGATATTTGCTTAGAAGCTTCATTTCTTTCCGCCTTTAAGACCTCAGTTTGGGAAATTAATTTCCTTCTCTTTTCATCGAACTCTGGAAACTGTTCAAACTCTGATAAATCTTCACCGCGACTCTCTAATTTCTTTCGGATTTCTTCATAATTTTCTCTTAAAAAACGTAAATCAAGCATAATCCATAACCTCCTATGTTATTGTAAAATAAAAAAACTCCCGTCCCTAGAAAGGGACGAGAGTATTATTTCCCGCGTTGCCACCCAAGTTGAAACATATCTGTTTCCTACTTACCTCGTTTTTAACGGAAACGGAGACCGAGTTTATCTACTCTACTTCAATAAACTTGTTCAAGGACGGATTCATCAACGGTTTCATTCGATTTTCACCAGCCATCGACTCTCTAGGATAAAAGCTCGTTGATTACTATTTCCTATCATCACAGTTCTTATTGTAATTTGATTATATCATAACGAATCTTTCAAAAAGATGCAAGGAACTATCCTATATACAACTCTTCATCTTTCATTAGAGTTCCCATTTACATATTTTTAAAACCAACTTTTTATTTTATCTGAGACTGTTGAAAATAAATTAGAGAAGAACTCTCCCACGCTACTTAAGGCAATCATAAACCAATTATCCTTTTCTACAGCATCTGTCGTAATTAAATCAACAGTATCCTCTTCTTCCGCTAAAATATTTCCGTAATTCTCTTCACCAGAATAGACAAGTTTTGCTTGTCCAACCTTTTGCCCCTTTTCTATCGGAGCGGTTAATTCCCCGTCTTCGTTTAAGAGGGATTCGTCAATTTCATATTCGATCTCATATAAATCTTCTTCATCATTCTTAATGACTAATTCAAAGCCATCACTAAGGGCGATCTCTACCTCTTTTTCTTTTCCTTTAGCTACTTCTAGACTAGACTCATCTTCTTTCTGATCTCCTGCGGAAAAGAGAGTAGCTCTATCAAAGTTTTCAAAACCATAGTCGAAAAGTTTTTCCGTTTCCTGGAATCGCTCTTCATAACTATCTGTTTTCATGACGACTACTATTAGTCTTTTACCATCCTTTTCTCCTGTTGCTGTGAAGCAATATCCAGCAAGGTCTGTGTAACCTGTCTTCAAACCATCAACACCTTCATAATAAAAGGGCTTTAAGTTCTCTCCCTTGTGGTCTAACATCCAGTTCCAGTTAATAATTTCCTGATCATCAAACATCATATCAGGGATATTAGAGATCTCTAGGGATTCTGGATAATCCTTTACTAAATAATAACCTAATAAGGCGGCACTTCTGGCGGATAATAAGTTCACTCCGTCAGCTTCTGTACCTTCTGGATAATTCTCTCCTAAATGAGCATTATCAAGACCAGTTGAGTTTACAAATCGAGCTTCTTGCAAGCCTAATTCTTCAGCTTTAGCATTCATTTTTTCAACGAATTTACCTTCTGTTCCAGCAATTAATTCAGCTAAAGCAATTGTCGTTCCATTATCAGAGTTAATTGCCATGGCCTCATATAATTGACGAACGGTATATTTTTTATTTTGAATTAAACCAACTCCTGAAAACTCAGGGTTAGCAGATAAATTATATGGATAATCACTTATTTCAGTTTCTGTGTCCCAATCAATTTCCCCAGATTCAATGGCTTCCCAGACGAGATATTCTGTCATCATTTTTGTCATACTCGCTGGAGGTAGGGCGATGTCTGGGTTCTTGGCAAATAGCACCTTTCCTGTATCAGCATCAACAACTACAGCTGATTCTGCTTCTGTATTGATCGATGCCGCTTCTATGGCTACAGGTTGAAATAAATTGCTTAGTAATAACGCAATCATCATTACGCAAAACATTTGAATTGTTTTTCTGTTTCTTCTCACTTTTTGTACCTCCGTTTAATATATGCATTGATGCTATTTTACCACATCTTTATCAATTAGAAAATTAATTATTTAAAGCAAATTTTTTAAAATATATATATAATAAAAAAGGGTTCCAAATAAAGGGAATAACTCATGGATAACCATGAATTTCCTAAATTTGAAACCCCATTTATAATGGCTAATTTAGCTATAAATTAGCTGTCTAATGTGTAATTTGGTGCTTCTTTTGTGATTTGAACTTGGTGTGGATGGCTTTCTCGTAATCCAGCATTCGTAATTTTTACAAACTGACTGTCTTTACGTAGTTCATCAATGGTAGCTGTACCACAATAGCCCATTCCTGAACGAAGGCCTCCTGTTAATTGATGGAAGGTATCGGCTAAAGGACCTTTATAGGCAACTCTTCCTTCAATACCCTCTGGAACAAGTTTTTTCGTTTCTGAAGATTCCTGGAAATAACGATCCTTAGAACCAGCCTTCATTGCTCCGATTGAGCCCATTCCTCGATAAACCTTATATTGTCTACCTTGGTAAATCTCCCTTTCGCCAGGGCTTTCGCTTACACCTGCAAACATACTGCCGAGCATAACAGCGTGAGCTCCTGCGGCGATTGATTTAACGATATCTCCGGAGTACTTTATTCCACCATCTGCGATAACTGGGACATTGTATTCATTTGCAAGGGCTGCACAGTCATTTACGGCTGTAATTTGTGGAACTCCTATTCCTGCGACGACTCTTGTTGTACAAATAGATCCTGGTCCAATTCCAACCTTGATAATATTGGCACCGGCTTCGATAAGCTCTCTTGTTGCTTCAGCGGTTGCGACGTTTCCGGCGATAATATCTAAGTCTGGATATTGTTCACGGACCTTTTTCACTTGGTCGATGACTCCTTTGGAATGGCCGTGGGCGGTATCAATAACAATCACGTCTACTTCGGCTTCGACAAGTTTTTCAATACGGAGCATGACGTCTCCGGTTACACCTACGGCTGCCCCAACGAGTAGTCGGCCTTGGGAATCTTTAGCTGCATTTGGATACTCAATGACTTTTTCAATATCTTTAATCGTAATTAATCCTTGTAGAATACCTTGATCATCTACGAGGGGAAGTTTTTCTATTTTATGCTCTTGAAGAACGCTCTTTGCATCTTCCAATGTTGTTCCAATTGGTGCGGTAATTAAGTTCTCACTCGTCATTACCTTTGGAATCTCTAGAGAGTAATCCTCGATAAAGCGTAAGTCTCTATTCGTTAGGATTCCGACTAATTTCATTTCCTCTTCATTATTGACAATCGGTACTCCTGAAATTCGGTATTTTCCCATCAAGTGCTCAGCATCATAAACTTGATGTTCTGGTGTTAAATAAAAGGGGTTTGTTATGACACCACTTTCTGAACGTTTGACCCGGTCGACCATTTCTGCTTGCTCATCAATAGACATATTCTTATGGATAATTCCTAATCCACCTTGTCTTGCCATGCTAATCGCCATTTCTGCTTCCGTTACAGTATCCATTCCTGCACTAAGTAATGGGGACTTTAGCTGTAATCGCTCAGACAATTTTGTACTTAAATCAACTTCCTTTGGGAGAATTTCTGACTTGGCTGGAATTAATAAAACATCATCAAAAGTTAAGCCCTCTTTTGCAAATTTATCTGTCCGCATTCACTCCACTCCTTTTTTGTCCTTTGTATTGATAATACAATACTTGATGAGATAATCTTTTTCAACTTGATTGTATTAGAGTAAAGGAAGTTGTAATTTTCTAAAAACACAGAGGTGGGAAAAGAGATTTTTTCGTCTTGAAATTTGAATATCCGCCTAGAAACTCTTGGAAAAATATTCTTTCATTATCGATAAAAACACCTGATACTTTGATATAAAAAACACCCTGTCCTTCCCAGGGGAAAAACAGGATATTTTCTGGCCTCTTAGTCTCTCTATTTTTAGATCATTTTATTCTTCTTGTTCATCCCTCTCAGTGGCTTGCTCTTCAGTTTCAGTTGCTTCTTCGCCTTCTTCTTCCAGTTCAATCTCTTCCTGGTCGATTTTGGCTATTGTTGCCACTTCTTCATCATCCTTGAGTCGAATGAGTCTTACCCCTTGAGTGTTTCTTCCGGTTTGGGATACCGTCTCTACTGGGATTCGTATGAGGACTCCTGCAGCTGTAATTAACATGATATCCTCTTCTCCTGTAACAGGCATGACTGATACTACATGTCCTGTATCCTCTGTTAATCTACAGGTGAATACACCCTTTCCGCCTCGGCGAATGGTTCGATATTCCTTTTCAGGTGTACGCTTTCCGATTCCTTTATTTGTTACGTGAAGGATTTGCATATCTTCCTCAACAATATCCATCGATACGACTTCATCATCATCTCTTAAGGTAATTCCCCGGACACCATAGGTTGATCGCCCCATAGAGCGCACCTCATCCTCAAGGAACCTTACCAGATAACCCCGCTTGGTACCAATCATAATATGCTTATGCCCATCTGTTAGACGTACGGAGATGAGCTCATCCTCTTCTCGCAGGCGAATGGCAATTAATCCACCTCGACGAATGTTGGCAAATTGTGAAAGGGAAGTACGCTTGGCTAGACCATGTTTTGTTGTAAAGAAGAGCTGCCAATCCTCTTCAAATTTATCAACGGATATCACGGCATTCACTTCTTCGTCTTGGTCGATTTCTAATATGTTAATGAGCGGTAAGCCCTTTGCTATTCGACTGAACTCTGGTATTTCAAAACCACGTAGACGATAGACTTTTCCTTTGTTTGTAAAGAAAAGAATCGTCGAATGGGTTGAAGTTGAAATTAGATGTTCGACGAAATCATCATCATGGGTACCCATCCCTTGAATTCCACGGCCACCACGATGTTGAGTTCGGTAGGTCGTTGTTGGGAGACGTTTAATATAACCTTTATGGGTTAGGGTAATAATAATTTGCTCCTCAGGAATTAGATCTTCATCTTCAAAGAAGTCAACTCCACCAGCGATAATCTCTGTTCGTCGATCATCATTATATTTTTCTTTGATTTCTTGTAATTCCTCACGAATAATTTCTAAGACCTTTTCTTCATCGGCTAAAATCGCTTTATATTCTTCGATTTTACCAAGAAGCTCCTTGTATTCTTCTTCAATTTTTTCACGCTCAAGGCCTGTTAAACGTTGTAAACGCATGTCTAATATTGCCTGAGCTTGCTTTTCAGATAGTTTAAAGGATTCCATTAAACCCGTTCTGGCAATTTCAGTGTTGGCAGAGGCTCGGATCAACTCAATAACTGCGTCTAAATTATCTAGGGCGATACGTAATCCCTCTAGAATATGAGCCCTGGCTTCTGCCCGTCGTAAATCAAAGGCTGTTCGACGTTTGATAATATTGACTTGGTGAGCTAAATAATGTTGTAGCACTTCTTTTAATCCAAGTACTTTTGGATGACCTTCGACTAAGGCTAACATGTTAATGCCAAAGGTTGTTTGAAGGGCGGTATACTTATATAAATTATTCAATAAAATTTCTGCATGAACGTCCCGGCGTAATTCCATGACGATTCTCATTCCGTTACGATCAGACTCATCACGTAGAGCCGTAATCCCTTCAATCCGCTTCTCCCTGACTAATTCAGCAATCTTTTCGATTAATTTTGCCTTGTTTACTTGGTAAGGGAGTTCGGTGACGATAATTGACTCTCCACCATTTCGTCTTTCCTCGATTTCCGTTTTTGCACGGATGGTAATGGATCCCCGACCTGTTTCATAAGCTCTTCTTATTCCACTTTTCCCTAAAATAATTCCTGCTGTAGGGAAATCTGGTCCATGGATATGTTCTTCCATCAATTCATCAATCGTAATATCTGGATTTTCACTGATAGCTAGGACCGCATCGATGGATTCCCCTAGGCTATGCGGTGGAATATTGGTTGCCATTCCAACAGCAATTCCAGAAGATCCGTTAACTAAAAGGTTTGGAAAGCGGGCTGGTAGGAAGACAGGTTCCTTTTCAGAAGCATCATAGTTATCCTGATAATCGATCGTATCCTTGTTTATATCTCGCAACATCTCTGTTGAAAGTCTGGACATTCTTGCCTCGGTATAACGCATGGCTGCTGCTGAATCACCATCAATCGACCCAAAGTTTCCATGCCCATCTACAAGTAGATATCTGTGGCTGAAATCCTGAGCCATTCTTACCATGGCTTCATAAATTGAGGAGTCACCATGGGGGTGATACTTACCCATAACATCTCCAACAATTCGAGCGGACTTTTTATAGGATTTATTAGCATGCATCCCTGATTCGTTCATCGCAAATAATATTCGACGGTGAACAGGCTTTAATCCATCACGAACGTCCGGTAAAGCCCTTGATACAATAACACTCATAGCGTAATCTAAAAAAGATGTACGCATTTCATCACTTAAATTAATTTGTTCTATATTTTGTTGCTGTTGTTCATCCACGTTTTACATACCTCCTGACGTTGGAGTTCATCCAACTTGTGAATCTATGTTTTTTCAATTAAAAGTCAATATTTTCAACGTACTGAGCGTTGTCTTCAATAAAGTTCCTACGTGGTTCGACGCGGTCTCCCATTAATATATCGAAGACTTGATCCGCTTCTATCGCATCTTCTAGTTGAACTTGAAGTAAGGTTCTAGAATCTGGACTCATTGTCGTTTCCCACAGTTGATCAGCATTCATCTCTCCAAGACCTTTATAACGCTGAATGGTTGGTCGAGGACTATCCGGGAGTTCTGCTAATTTTTGATCTAACTGCTCATCACTATAGGTGTAGTACTCTGCTCGTCCTTGTTTAATTTGATATAAAGGCGGCTGAGCTATATAGATATATCCACGCTCTACTAAAGGTTTCATATACCGATAGAAAAAGGTTAATAATAAGGTTCGAATATGGGCACCATCAACATCCGCATCCGTCATAATGACGATCTTATGATAACGGGCTTTTTCGATATCGAAATCTTCACCGATACCCGTACCTAGAGCTGTAATCATCATACGAATCTCGTCGTTGTTTAGTACACGATCTAATCGGGCTTTTTCAACGTTTAAGATTTTACCACGTAAGGGCAAGATGGCTTGGAAGTGTCTATCTCTTCCTTGCTTTGCAGAACCACCTGCAGAGTCCCCCTCAACGATGTACAGTTCACTAATTGTAGCGTCTCTACTGGAACAGTCAGATAGCTTTCCAGGGAGGTTAGATATGTCTAAGGCACTCTTTCTCCTGGTTAGTTCCCTAGCTTGCCTTGCTGCAAGACGTGCCCGGGAAGCCATCATTCCTTTTTCTACAATAATCTTTCCAACTTGTGGATTCTCAAATAAAAACTTTGAAAATCCTTGACTGAAAACAGAATCCGCTACGGAACGGACATCACTATTTCCTAGTTTCGTTTTCGTTTGTCCTTCAAATTGAGGCTCTGTATGTTTGATCGAGACAACAGCTGTCAATCCTTCACGAACATCATCTCCAACGAGGTTTTGATCATTGTCTCCAAAAATATTACTTCTTCTTGCATAATCATTAATGACCCTGGTTAAAGCCGTTCTAAATCCAACCTCATGGGTTCCACCTTCGTGAGTATGGATATTATTCGCATAGGATAATAAGTTTGTTGCAAATCCGTCGTTATACTGCAGTGCGATTTCAACAGTAATATCATCAATTTCATCTTCTACATAGAAGGGTTCATGAAGAACTTCTTTGGTTCGGTTTATGTACTCCACATAGGAACGGATTCCACCTTCATAATAAAAGTCTGTTGCTTCTTGATCGGTTCGCTTATCTTCTAAAGTTATCTTTAATCCTTTTGTTAAAAAGGCTAATTCACGAATTCTTTGAGCCAATGTATCGTGATCAAAAATGACACTATCTTTAAAAATCTCCGGGTCCGGTTTAAAGTTTACTGTCGTTCCTGTATGGTCTGTCTCACCAATGACTTGTAACTCTTCTTTAAGCTCTCCGCGTTCAAAGGATAAATAATAGATTTTACCATCTCGGTGTACAGATACTTTTAAGTGAGTAGATAAGGCGTTGACAACCGCAGCACCAACACCGTGCAGTCCACCAGATACCTTATAACCTCCACCACCGAACTTACCTCCTGCGTGTAAAACAGTCATAATAACTTCTACCGCTGGCTTGCCGGTGTCCTCCATAATATTGGTCGGGATTCCTCGACCATTATCAGTAATTGTAATACTCTCATCTTCTTCAATGATAACCCGAATATGGTCACAATATCCTGCTAGGGCTTCGTCGATACTGTTATCGGTGATTTCCCAAACTAAATGGTGTAACCCTTCAAAGCTCGTTGATCCGATATACATACTCGGACGCTTTCTTACTGCTTCTAAACCTTCTAAAACTTGAATTTGATCTGCATCATAGGAATGTTCATTTTGAATATTTTCTTCCTTTGACATAATTTCACCTACATCCTTTAATAAAAAATTTTATGTGTAAAGTCGTCTATATTTTTTCTGTATAATTTTTAAACTTTTGTAACATCGAACGGATACTCGAACGTTTCTTTAATGTCGTTACGGATAAAGTACAATAATATATTTGATCTACGGTAACAATAATTGATTTTGCTTCTTCTTCAATTCCTTCAATCTTGTCTACGTTACCCATCTGTCCCATAATTTTATCTGTAATCGTAGAAGATTCGACCATATCATAATTAATAATCGTCACGATATCCCGCGAGCGGATCACATGGTCGTTCCCTATATGGATAAACATTAAAATACCTCCTACTTCGAAATCATTCCGTTTTCTACATGAAAAATTTCAGCTTTATTCAATACTTCATGATCTATGCCTTCAACACTTGTTGTTGATACGAAGGTTTGGACCTTACCTTGAATCGTATCTAACAAATGAGATTGTCGATATGTATCTAACTCACTTAAAACATCGTCTAATAGTAAAATTGGGTATTCTCCAATCTCATGATGGATTAAATCAAGTTCCGCCAATTTTACAGATAGGGCAGTCGTTCTTTGCTGTCCCTGAGAACCGAAAGTTTGGACATCCTTATCATTTACATAAAAGGTTAAATCGTCCCGATGAGGACCGACTAAGCTTGTACCTCGGTCTATTTCAGTTTGATGAATTTCCTCAAACTTTTGATGGTAGACTTCTTCTATTTTTTCCCTTTTATCATCTTCAGATACGTCAATCGTTGAATTGTAGACAATTTTTAGCCTTTCCTTCTCCCTTGATATGTCATGATGAATAGGTTCGGCCCAACTTTGTAACTGACCAATAAACTGAAAACGTCTCTCCAGTAAAGTCGCAGCATGCTCAACCAATTGTTCAGTTAAAACAGTGAGAAAAGAATCATCCTTCTTTGGATTCCTTCTTAATTGCTTTAATAAATGATTACGCTGCTTTAAAACCCTCTGATATTGACCCAAATGATATATATAGCTTGGCTGAATTTGGCCAAGCTCCATGTCAATAAATCTTCTTCTTATAGATGGTGAACCCTTTACTAAGGATAAATCCTCCGGTGCAAACATAACGACATTTAAAGCTCCGATAAAGTCACTTAGTCTCCTTTGTTCAAGATGATTTAACTTTACTCGTTTGCCACGATTGGTAATGAGTACTTCTAGAGGGAATGAACGATTTCTCTTCACAATTTTTCCCGTAATCTTAGCAAAGTCTTGCTCCCATTTTATCAACTCTTTTTCCCTGGGTGTTCGGTAGGATCTTGTAAAGGCTAATACATAGATAGCCTCCATCAGATTCGTTTTACCTTGAGCATTTTCTCCAATGATGACATTAATTTTATCGTCAAATGTAATATCTAGCTTTTCATAGTTTCGATAATTATTTAATTGTAACTCTTCGATATGCATGGGAATTCCTCATTTTAAAAATGATTAGCAATGTTACTCATTTTGTGTCACAACAAAAGTCGTATCAATCTGCTCAATATAGATTGTATCTTTTGGATATAACTTCCTTCCACGGCGGTATTCTTGTTCTCCGTTAACGACAACACCTTCCGTTTGTAAGAAAGATTTAATCATTCCACCAGACTCAAAAATATTAGCTAGTTTTAAAAATTGTCCGAGGGTAATGAAATCTGTTTCAATAGAAATGTTTTCTTTCACGACGGTCACCTAATCTTTCTTAAATGTTTAAAAACGGTTTAAAAGACCCTTACATCTATTTTACTAAAGATTTCACTATAAAGGAAGGAGTACCCTTAAAAAACGTTAGAAACGCCTAAAAAGAGGTAAAAGGGAGGATTTAAGTAGTATTGTCATAAAAAATAAGCAAGTTTCAGACTTAAAAGAGCTGAAACTTGCTTATCATCTTAAAATGTTCGTACAGGTAAAATTAATTGTAAGACAGAATCTTCTTCGGTCGGCTTTAAAATAAATGGTCGCATGGCACCTGTGAAGTCAATCTTGATTTCTTCACTCTCGATCGCCCGGAGTGCTTCTAACATATAACGGGCGGAGAAAGAGATATCTAATTCTTCACCAATTACTGATTCAACATAGATCTGTTCAGCGACCTGTCCAATTTCAGGCGAGTTACTTGTAATTTCAACGGTATGATCATCAACAGTACTTATTTTAACAATATTGTTCTGCTGTTGAGTAGCTAGTAAAGACGCACGATCAATAGCATGTAATAGTTCATTTGTCTTTACAACAACTGTTGTTTGACTTTCATTAGGAATCAACCTAGAAGTTTCTGGATAGTTACCGTCTAGTAAACGAGATAGGAAATAAATATGTTTAGATTTAAATAAAATTAAATTTGATGTTGCACTAATTTCTACTCGGTCATCTGTATCTTCTAAAATTTTATATAGTTCATTTAAACTTTTTCCAGGTACAACTAGATTAGAAAATTCAACTTGTGTATCTGGTAAAGGTATATGTTTTTGTGCCAGTCTGTGACTATCTGTAGCGGTGAAATGTAATTGCGCGTCTTTTACTGTTATATTAATCCCAGTTAAGATCGGGCGGGTTTCCATGCTTGATATAGCGAAGCCTGTCTGTCTAATTAAGCTTTTCAAGAGATTGGCAGGTACTTCAAAGCTATCATCTGCTTGTAATTTAGGTAGCTGTGGGAAATCATCTGCATCTTGTCCATTTAAATTAAATTCAGCTTGACCTGATTTAATAGTAACTTTTAAGTTATCGTCTACTTCAAGAGAGACCGTTGATTCTGGTAATTTTCTAATAATATCTACAAAATATCTTGCTTGAATAACAATACTACCTTCTTCGATATTATCAATATATACAATTCCATCCTCTTCCTTTGGAATAAATGATTCAATCGAAATATCTGAGTCACTACCTGTTAGTGTAACTCCATCTGTTCTTGCATCTATTTTCATTCCCGTTAAGATTGGAATTGCTGCTCTAGAAGAAATTGCTTTACTAACATCCTGGATACTTGCTAGCAATTTTGTTCGTTGGATTTTGATTTTCATATTTTTTGATCCTCCTGTATATATATTAATTAATAAAAAGTAATAGTAATAGTAATAAGGGCTGTGAATATGTGGGTAAGTAGAAAAAACTTATAAGATATAAAGTTATCCACCTGTGGACAACTTGTTAATAGTTATTAAAACTTATTCACACAATCCACAATTAAGTTGCCTGTAATTTTTCTGATAATCTTTTAATTGTTTTGTTAAATTCTTGATCGGTTTCTGTAAGTTCTTCAATTTTATTAAAAGCATGCATCACTGTAGTATGATCTCTACCGCCAAATTCTTCACCAATCTTAGGTAAAGAAAGTCCAGTCAGTTTTCTAGATAGGTACATAGCAATTTGTCTTGGGAAAGCGATGGAATGGGTTCTTTTTCTAGCAGCAAAATCTTCTAATCTGACATTATATTCTTCACTAATTAACTGTTGGATGGTTTGAACCGTTACAGTTTTAGGTTGTCGATTTGGAATCAAATCCTTTAAGGCTTCTACAGCTAAAGGCGTATCAACATCAGCATTGACAAGGGTTGAGTGAGCAATGACTCTGGTAAGAGCTCCTTCTAATTCACGAATGTTTGTATCGACTTGGTTGGCGATATAAAGCATAACCTCGTTTGGAAACTCTAATCCTTCTGCCTTTGCCTTTTTCGTTAAGATCGCTATTCTAGTTTCTAAATCTGGAGGAGTGATATCTGTAATTAATCCCCATTCAAAACGAGATCTGAGCCGGTCTTCTAAGGTTGGAATTTCCTTTGGTGGTCTGTCACTAGAAATAATAATTTGTTTATTATCTTCATGCAGGGCGTTAAAGGTATGGAAAAACTCTTCTTGAGTCTGTTCCTTTCCAGCTAAAAATTGAATATCATCAATAAGTAGAACGTCAACATTTCGATAAATGCTTCTAAAATCTGTTGCTTTATTTTCCATAATTGCATTAATAAATTCATTGGTAAATTTCTCTGAAGTTAAATATAAGACATTAGCGTCAGGATTTGTCTCTTGTACATAATGACCAATCGCATGCATTAAATGAGTTTTACCAAGACCAACACCACCATAGATAAAGAGGGGATTATATGCTTTTGCTGGGGCTTCAGCTACAGCTAAGGAAGCTGCATGAGCAAAGCGGTTTCCAGCTCCTATAACGAAGGTTTCAAAAGTATATTTAGGATTTAACATGGTAGAATAACTTACTTCTTCTGTCGTTTCTATAATTTCTTCTTTCTTTTCTTCTTCCGCTAACTCTGGGATTTCCATATTAGGTGTGACGAACTTTACGCTAAGTTCAGCTCCAGTTAGATCATATAAAACATTGGCAATTAAGTTTGTATAATTACCTTCAAGCCAATCTCGAGCGAATTCATTAGGGACATCGATTACAATCTGTTCTTCAGATAAAAATCTAGCCTTAGTATTTTTAAGCCATGTATCAAAGCTAGGTTTACTAATCTTTTGTTCTATATGGCTTAAGGTGGCTGCCCAAAGCTCTTCGATATTTTCCATACCCTTTCCTACCTTTCATTAATCATAAATATTTAAGGTTAAAAGAGCCTCTCTAATTCTCTCAATGAAAAGATATATGATTCAACTTGAGAGAATGACAGGCTAAATAATTTTAAAATTTATCAATAACTATAAATTCCTCTGGGATTATTATTTTAAAGGATAAAAAAACTATTGTCCACAGGGATAATTTTTCCACTCTAAACAAGGTGTTTATATGTATCCACAAGTTATCCACAATCTGTTAATAAGTTTATGATTAAATAAATAATCCACAGCAAAGAGTATAAATATGATAGCAAATAAAGTGTTGAATTGCAAAGCTTTATCGACACTTATCCACATAAACTATCCCTTGTAGACAAAAAATATCAACAGTACTATATTTTGTGGTTATCCTGTCGATAAATGTATGAATAAGAAAAATAATGTCAAAGAGTTATTCATCCACATTGTGAATAAAAGACACTAGTTATAAAAAAATATCCACAAGCCAAAAAACTCTAGTATAATAGATCTAATTGAGTAGAAAAAAGAGAGTAGGGATCAAAATGAAAGTAGCTGCTCTAAAATGGACTGATGAAAAGGTGAAGGAATATTCACCGAAAAAATTTTCTATTGAAATGTTAGAAAAGGCGAAAAAGGAAAATGTAGAGATAATTTGTTTTCCAGGATTATTTGGTGAGTTATTTATGAATGAGAAACATTTTTTGAGATTTTTTAAGGAAGAGTCAAAAAAATATAAGGAAATGTATATTTGTTCAGGAAGTATTTTAGCGGAGGAAGACGGAAGAACTTTTCATAAAAGCTATTTATTTAAAAATGGGGAAATCATCCTGGAGCAAAAACAATTATATTTATCAACTTGGGAGAAGGAGAGAGGATTATCTCGTGGTGAAAATCTGAATATTACTAGAGTGGGATCAAAAAGTTTTGCCATTCTTTTGCCAACTGATCAATTTTATCCCCAAGTAAGTAGATATGTAGCTTTAAAGAATGTAAATATTGTACTAGCGCCATCAGCAGTTCTATCGGCCCACACCGAAGCATTGCAAAGAAGCGGTCTTTGGCAAAATGTCCAACAAAATTTATTTTTTGCCATTGAAAGTGCTTATGTGGGGAAGATGTATAAGTTAGAATTTTCCTCCAAGTCGATTATTCATGCACCTTTTCAATTAACAGAGGAAAAAGATGGGATATTGATGAAAGACAAGGAGGAAGAATCCTTGATATCCGGTGAAGTGGATTTGGATGAGTTGAAAGAGATTCAAAAGAAAGATAAGCAACTAAGACATCTAGATTCATCAGTCTATCAAAATATATTTAAAAAAGGATCCGATCGTCATGTATAAAAAATGGATTAAAAAACGATTCGAAAGGAAAATGACGGAAAAGAAAATCACCCAAATAATTGAGAGAATTATTAAGGAAGAAAAGGAAGAGGTAAAAAATGAGGGGGTAGAATCTAGATTTGCTTGTGTCCAAAGGGAAATTAAAGGAATAAATAGTTTGGATGACTACGTATATAGCTTATATATCTTTATTAAAAAGGCGGCAGATAATGGAGCTCATTATGTGATTTTCCCAGAATATAATTTTCTTGATTTAGTTGGATTATTACCTGATCATTTTCTTAATAAAAATTTTAGTAAAAGAGAAGAAGAGAATGGATACTATAAAAATCCCTATTTTTTATGGGAAATCTTATCAAAACCCTCCGAAAGAATTCTTTTAAAAGTAATGAAATCCTTTGCTGAACATTTCTCCCTTTATATATATACAGGAACATATATTAAGAAGTCAGCTGATGATTTTTATAATAGAGGGAGCCTAATTAATCCAGAGGGGGAAATTATTGGGCATCAAGATAAGATACATTTAACAAGATTTGAAGAAGAAACAGGTTTGAGTAGAGGAGAAGATATTAATGTGTATAGAGGAGCAAATGGAAAAATTGCTCTTCTTACACAGGAGGATGCCTCTTATTTTGAAAGCTTTGCAAGGATAGCCCAATTAGAAGCTGAAATAGCAATCGTTCCTATGGCTAAAGCCGAACCCTACAATGAGTGGAAAGACTTGCTTGATACATGGGGAAGGGTCCAGGAATACCCAATGTTCGGTGTGAGGTCTTCTTTAAATGGATCGATCGGAGACTTTAAATTTACTGGAAAAGCGGGAATTTACGCTCCCTTGATGATTACGGAAAAGGAAGACGGTATCTTGGCTCTTGCTGAAAATGAAACTGGTGATGAATTAGTCATTGCAGATTTAGATATGGACTTATTAAAAGAAGCAAAAGAAAAATCCGCTTATAGCCAGGATAAAAATGAAATTTTCGAAAAAAATTACTACAATGAAATATATCAAAAGGAAGACTGAGAAATCGCGAGGAATTCAGAGAAAAGATCCATGAAAGTTATATATATGGCTGAAGTAAATAAGACTCGTCTAATATATGTTGACAAATGCTTGATAATGTCTATATAATTAGTTGGAATGTCTATTATTTATTTTTAAATAGAAATTACCGCGTTGGAGGTGTAATAAAATGAAAAGAACATATCAACCAAAAAATCGTAGACGTAAACGAGTACACGGATTCCGCGCGCGCATGAGCTCAAAGAGTGGCAGAAACATTATTGCCAGCCGTCGTCGCAAAGGGAGAAAGAAATTGACCGTATAGCCACTGACCAATATATCAGTGGTTTTTTCCTCTTTTATGCACAATTTTAGAGGAAACCACTGATTAATTTACATAAAATAAATGAAGTCAATTGTTTTTGCTTAGGTGATTATAATGAAAAAAGAATTTCGAATTAAAAATAACAAAGAGTTTCAACTTGTATTTAAAAAAGGCGAGTCCTATGCCAATCGGCAGCTTGTCATTTATTTTCTAGAAAAACCAGAGCAAGAACATTTTAGAATTGGTCTTTCTGTTGGAACAAGAATTGGCAATGCGGTAACAAGAAATCGGATTAAGAGATATTTACGGGAAAGTTTTACTTCCTTGAAATATGACATCAAACCGACGGTGGACATGGTAATCATCGCTAGACAACCAACGAAAGATATGGACTATCACGAAATAAGGAAAAGTTTAATTCATTTATTATCAAGAAAAAAACTTATGAAAAAATAAGGTTTATTTGCTTATTATGTAGACATTAATTACTATTAATATATGTAATATTTGGCTTGTCTAGGTCTAGTTAGGAGGAAAATCTTTGAGTAGTCGAAGAAAGTATTTGACGATTGGTTTATTTATGGGATTAATCATCTTTTTATCAGGGTGTAAATCATTAGAGCAACCAATCACAGCAGAAAGTACAGGTTTTTGGAGTAAGTTCTTTGTATTTCCAATGTCTCAATTAATTACGTTTTTTGCTGATCTAGTGAGTAACTATGGATTAGCGATTATTATCGTTACCTTAATTATTCGTTTATTATTATTACCATTAAACGTAAAGCAAATTAGAAGTACAATTGCAATGCAGAAAATTCAACCAGAATTGCAAGAACTTCAGAAGAAATATAGTTCAAAGGATTCAAATACCCAGCAAAAATTACAACAAGAAACAATGGCCTTGTTCCAAAAGCATGGAGCAAACCCATTAGCTGGTTGTTTACCTATTATTGTTCAAATGCCGATTTTAATTGCAATGTACCAAGCAATTATGAGGACAGAAGCTATTAAAGACGGTAGTTTTTTATGGTTACAATTAGGATCACCTGACCCATATTATCTAATACCACTTATCGCTGGAGGGGCTACATACTTCCAACAGAAGTTAATGATGTCTGATTCACCAGCAAGTGATAATCCACAGATGAAGATGATGCTTTACATGATGCCTATTATGATCACTGTAATTGCCTTCATTTTACCATCTGCTTTAGGTCTATACTGGGTTGTCGGCAACTTATTTATGGTAGCTCAAACTGTATTTGTAAGAAAACCAATGATGGAACAAGCTAATACTGGAGGAGAAAATAAGTGAGACAAATAACTGCTAGTGGACAAACAGTGGAAGAAGCGATCAGTTCAGCTTTAGAACAATTACAAACGACAAGGGAAAAAGTCGAAGTAACTGTTATTGATGAAGGAAAACGTGGGATTCTAGGATTGTTTGGATCTAAACTTGCGGTTGTAAATGTGTCTATTAAACAAGATCCAATTGAAGAAACAGAGCAATTTATTAAAGATGTAGCAGAAAGCATGAATGTTCCAATCTCCATAAAGACAACGGTAGAAGATAAAAATGTTTTATATGAACTATCCGGGGAGAAGATTGCTTTAATTATTGGTAAGCGTGGACAAACATTAAATGCACTCCAATATTTAGTGCAATTAGCAATTAATCGAACAAGTGATGAGTTTTATCGTGTCATGCTAGATGCTGAAGGTTATCGAAAGAGAAGAGAGGATACGCTGAAGACCTTAGCTGGTCGCTTAGCAGATCGAGCCTTACGATTAAATAAGAAAGTTGTTCTCGAACCGATGCCTGCTTATGAAAGGAAAATTATTCATAAGGAATTGCAAAATCATACGGAAGTGTCTACTTACTCTGATGGAGAAGAACCTCACAGACATTTAGTCATTAAGCCGTAAAGATAAAAA
>Ga0079226_10000578_pt1 | contig 26116 bp, 26 predicted proteins | sample Poulit2014_FD_76345 | JGI IMG/M metagenome (GOLD analysis project Ga0079226, IMG submission 76345) | Agricultural soil microbial communities from Georgia to study Nitrogen management - Poultry litter 2014 | ecosystem: Environmental > Terrestrial > Soil > Agricultural land | place: USA: Georgia...
ATCAGTTTATGCAGACAAAATTTCAAAGTGTGCCATAACTGTGCCATGAAGAATAAAAAAGCCCTGAAAACCATGTGTTACCAAGGCTTTTAGGGCTCCTGTTACTACTCCCACTCAATCGTGCTTGGTGGCTTGCTCGTAATATCATAGACAACGCGGTTTACATGTCCTACTTCACTTGTAATTCGTTTTGAAATTAGTTGTAAAACGTCCCAAGGGATTTTTGCAAAGTCAGATGTCATACCGTCAACTGAATGCACTGCACGTAATCCTACTGTGTGATCATATGAACGTGCATCACCTGTTACACCAACACTCTTGATGTCTGGTAGGACTGCGAAGTATTGCCATATATCACGGTCAAGGCCTGCCTTTGCAATCTCTTCACGTAAAATAGCATCCGCTTCTCTCACGATTTCTAGTTTTTCAGGCGTGACTTCTCCTAAAACACGAATACCGAGTCCTGGTCCTGGGAAGGGTTGGCGCCATACGATATGATCAGGTAGACCTAATGCTGAACCAACTTCACGTACTTCGTCTTTAAATAACGAACGGAGTGGTTCAATAAGTTCAAACTGCATATCTTTAGGTAATCCACCAACGTTATGATGTGATTTTACTTTTCCACCTGTAGCTGTACCACTTTCAATCACATCACTATATAAAGTTCCTTGTGCTAAATAATCGATTTCAGTTAATTTATCTGCTTCATCATCAAATACGTAAATAAATTCATTTCCAATAATTTGACGTTTCTCTTCAGGATCAGCAACGCCTTTTAATTTATCTAAGAAACGATCGACTGCATCAACTTTAATAATGTTAACTTTTAAATCTTCACCAAATAATGCCATAACTTCATTTGCTTCATTTTTACGCAATAATCCGTGATCAACAAAGATACATGTTAACTGATCACCAATTGCACGGTGAATCAATGCTGCGACAACTGATGAGTCTACCCCACCACTTAGGCCACATAATACTTTCTTATCGCCAACAATTGATTTAATTTCAGCCACTTCAGCTTCAATAAATGAATCAATTGTCCAACTTCCCGCACACTTACATATATCTAATGCAAATGTTTTAAGTATTGTTAAGCCATTTTGTGTTTCTTGCTTTTCCGGATAGAAATTAAGTCCATAAACTGCTTTTTCTTTATGCGAAATAGCAACCGCATGGTCTAATTTATCTACACCATCAATTGTGAATTCATCACTTACTGAAAATTCAACACCCTTACTTAAATAAACTGTTTCTTCATTATTTAATCCTTTAAATAAAGGAGCAGATGGATTTAAGGTAATTTCTACTTCTTCATATTCACGCTCAGTCATCGCCTGAACTGTACCACTAAATTCTGTTAAAATTAATTGCATACCATAACAAATACCTAGAATTGGAATATTTAAATCATAGATACCTCTATCTGCTTGATAATTGTTCACATCACCTACAGCATGGGGTCCACCTGAGAGAATAATTCCTTTAGGGTTTAATTTTTTTATATCTTCAATATCCATATCATGAGGATGCAATTCACTATATACTCCAACCTCACGAATACGTCTTGTTAATTCTTGATTATAAGGACTACCAAAGTCTAAAATCAAAATTGTGTCTTGTGTTTCCATTTTATCGTCTCCAATTCTAAGCCTGTAATTAATCTATGTCTATTTTACTATTATTTCATAATTATTCAAGTTCTAAAATCAACCTAATAAATCTTTTACACCAACCCATAAAGATGATTTCTCAAGTTGTCTTGCAACTTTTAGCAATGAGTAATCGGCACCTTTTCTAGCCATTATTTGAACTCCGATTGGTAAGCCATTTTGAGAGCGATGTGTCGGGACACTAATAGCTGGTTGACCCGTTAAGTTAGCTAGTTGTGTAAAAGGCGTATATGTTAAACTCGGTAAAAACATTTCATAAATAATTTCTTGTTGTTGGGCTGGTTTTGCTTGCATTATCGCTTCATGTAATTTTTCACTATTTTCTTTTGACTGTGTTAACTCGCCTACTTTTGGTGCTGTTGAAGCGGCAGCTGGCGTAATATAAAAATCATAGGTTTGATGAAACTGACTCATTTTTTCTGCTGCTTGATCCCATGAAGCTAAACTTAATGAAAAATCAGCTGCTGAAACAGATTTACCTGCCTCATTTAATAACCATGCTTCAATTTCAAGATCTTTTTCGGTAATTTCTCGATTTATTTGTTTTTCAATATTTTTAATTGTTGCTGATACTTCACCACTATTCATCAAATAATAATTACGCATCATTTCTTTACCATCTATCCCATTATCTGCTTCTGTCACTGAATGACCTTGATCTTCAAACCATTTAACAACATTTAAAACTGCTACTTTGGCTTCATCTGTCACAGGCGTTCCTACAGGTGATGCTGTTGTATATGCCACATTTAGTTTTCGATCAAATTCACGTTCAATTTCTACTTCATAAGCATACGGATAAAGAGGTGTTTGAAATGCGGCTGCTTCTTGAACAACTTGTAAATTATCTAACAAACGTGCGCTATCTCTAACTGATTTAGTTAAAGCAAAGTCGATTGCAGCACCATGCCACTGGCGACCAACACCTGGTCCAACTGACGTACGTCCTCTTGTTGGTTTTAATCCAACAAGACTTGTAAATGATGCTGGAATTCGAATTGATCCTCCACCATCACTCGCTCCAGCTAATGGCACAACACCTGAAGCAACTAAGGCTGAGGCACCACCACTTGATCCACCTGATGAATAGTCCTGATCCCAGGGATTTCGCGTTGGACCAAATAATTCAGGTTCAGTAATATTTTTCAGTGCAAATTCAGGTGTAGTTGAATGACCTAAACAAACTAAACCTGTATCTAACATATCTTGGGCAAAATAAGAGGTTTGCTCTGCAACTAAACCTTTAAGTAATTTAGCTCCACTTTCAAGTAGTTCACCTTTTAATCCTTGAGATATGCCCTTTAAATAAAAAGGAACTCCAGAAAAAGGTGAGGTTAGATTTATAGTTTTAGTCACTTCGTTTCTTGCTCGCTCAATCCGACTACTTGCTACTGGATTCAAATCTTGTTTCACTTGATTCAAACGTGCTTCACTTAAATCTATCAATTCACTTGACGAGATTTCTTTTCTTTTTATTAAGTCAGAAAGACCTACTGCATCTTGTTTAATATATTCTTTTATATTCATTAACAAGTCACTCCTTTCTTTAACCTTAACACATTCATAAAAAAAAACACCTCTTAAATAAGAGATGTTTTAAGATTATTTTATTGTATCTAGGGTCGATAAATCAACCAATCCATCAATATTATTACTCTCGACGTAACCTGCTTCTTGGCTAATATCTGCCATTTCTTGAATAACAGATTCGTTTACATATGTTGTTACTTCTAACCTGTCAAATGCTGTTTCTAATTCTTGTTTATCAATTTCCTTACTTGTTAAATCTTTAATATGTTCAATGACTAAATTTTGAGCTTCATCGGGATTGTCTTTAATAAATTCAACTGCTTTAATATGCGCTGATAAATATTTTTTTGTATGAGAGTCATTTTCTTTAAAGTCTGTTGTCGCTGCAACAACTGTATTTGTAGAGTCTTTCCCCCACGCAAACTCATCCCAATTCAAAATAAGTTCACCGTCAGCTTGAGTTTCTAAAATATATCCCCATGGTTCTTGGGTAGCTGTCGCATCAACTGATTCTTGTTGAAATAATGTTGCTGTATCAGCAGGCGCTGCAGGCATTAATTCAACTGTACCTCCATTTGTTGTTGGTTTTAAGCCAACTTCATTTAATGTTTTTCTTAACATCACGTCTTGCGTACTACCGATGACTGGTATCGCTATTTTCTTTTCGTCCAAATCTTCTAATTCTTTAATTTGACTATGTTTACTACCAACTAAGACAGCTCCACCATTTACAGCTCCTGAAATTATAAAGTAATTTGGATCTTTTACATAATTATTTAATAAGGGACCTGGTCCTACAGTACCAACATCAATTGCACCTGTTGCCATCGCTTCCATAAATAAACCACCATTATTTACTGTTTTTGTTTCTATTTCAACCTCTTCACCAAATGCTTCTTTGAAGTAACCTTTTTCTAAACCAACAATCGTTGCAACATGTGTTAGATTTGGAAAGTAACCAATTTTAACTGTTTTTTCCTTTTTTTCTAAACTTGCTTGACCACAAGCAGCTATCACCAGTGTGAGTGCTATCATAACAACAAGCCCAATTTTTCTTTGCATAATGAATCTCCCCCTTTTAGTTTAAGCCCCATTTTCTTTGGACATTTTTTTCAATCCGTGTAAATATTAACCGGTCAACAATTGTTCCAATTACGCCAATAATAATCATCACAGCAATAACTAAATCCATTTGACCAAGTGAACGTCCTGCATCAAGTAACTGACCAAGTCCACTACTTGCACCTAATAATTCACCCGCCATTAATGCGCGCCAGGAAAATGCCCATGCGATTCTAAATCCTGATAAAAGTTGTGGTACAGCACTTGGAAAAATAACTGTTTTTAAAAAATGAAAACCTGACGAACCAAGTGTGCGCGCGACTCGTTGATATAATGTAGGAACATTTTTAAACCCACTCACCGCACTTAATGTGACAGTCCATGTTGCTCCAATCGTGACAATAAATAATATGGCGTAGTTATTTAAACCAAACCAGATAATCGCAAGTGGAAACCAAACGATACTCGGTATCGATTGTAAGGCAGTAATTAAAAAACCTAACGTATCTTCGATGATTTTATATCGCCAAATTAAATAACCTAAAGTAAGTCCTAAAACAACAGCTATTACAAAACCAATTAACAATCTTCCTAAACTAATCCCAATTGCTGAGAGGATTTGTCCATTTAAAAGACCGACAAAAAGCGTTTCGATCACTTGGAGAAAACTAGGAAACATAAAATCTGGTAATGTTGAAAATCTAGATGTGACTTCCCATATCGCCGCTAGTATCGCGATGAATATTATCCGTCTTAAAACTGTAGTCATCTCCCATTTCCTCCTTTAATACTTTTTCTATTTCTTCTTGTAAAACATTCATAATATCTTGTTCTAATTTTAATGTGACATCATTTGGTGTAATCCCATCTGTATAATTCTCTGGCTCGAAAACTTTTTTTATTGAGCCAGGTCTTGTTGCCATGACAACAATTTTTTCTGATAGTAATGCTGCTTCGCGTATATTATGCGTGACAAATATAATTGTTACGGCTGTTTTTCGCCAAATTGCTAATAATTCTTTATGTAATACCATTCTCGTTTGCTCATCTAATGCTGCAAATGGTTCATCCATTAGTAAAATATCTGGTTCCATCACGAGTGCTCTAGCAATTGCTACCCGTTGTTTCATTCCACCTGAGAGTTGATGTGGATAAGAGTTGAGATACTTACCTAAATGAACCATTTTAAGCGTCTCTTCTGCTTTTTTATAAGCTACATTTTGAGGCGTTTTTTTAATTTTTAAACCATACATAACATTCTCTAAAACAGTCATCCACGGGAATAAGCCATCTGATTGGAATACAACAACCCGATCTGGTCCTGGTTGATTAATTGTTTTATTTTCTAACTTTATCTCACCTGAACTAGCTTGTTCGATACCTGCGATTAAATAAAGGAGTGTTGACTTTCCACAACCTGATGGACCAAGTAAGGATACAAATTCACCTTTTTTTACTGACAAATTAATATCGTTTAGAACATTTAATTGTTCTTGTTTTCCAATTTGAAAATTTTTATAAATATTTTCTAACTTTAAGTACATTGGATAACCCCTTCCACTTAATCCATACTATTAAGGTATGTTTAATATGTTTATAATCTACTATTAAACTAGATTTGTCAAGTTAATCTCTTTTTTAAAAATTAAAAAACATGGATTAATCCCATTTTAATAGGATTAATCCATGTTTTTATTTCAATTTCATATTTATTTAAATAAGTCACTTGATAAATAACGTTCACCTGAATCAGGCGCAATACAGATAACTAAATCATCTTTTGACAACTTATTAGCTACTTGAATTGCTGCAAATACAGATGCACCACCTGAAGGGCCAAGTAAAATGCCTTCTTGATGTGCTAAGTCGTGAACCATATCATAAGCTTGTTGATCTTCAATTTGAATAATTTCATTATAAATATCTGTATTTAGTATCGGTGGAATAAATCCAGGACTTGTCCCAACTAATTTATGCTTTCCTGGTTTACCACCTGATAATACAGGTGAACCTGATGGCTCGACTACATGAATTGATATATTTTCATCATGTGCTTTTAGTGCTTCACCTGTCCCTGTTACAGTGCCACCTGTTCCAGCTGTACAAACAAATGCTGAGAGTTTACGGTTTAATTGTTTTGTTGCTTCAATAATTTCTTGAGCTGTCGTTGTTCGATGAACATCTGGATTTGCATGGTTTTCAAATTGCATTGGAATAAAACTATTGTCAATCTGACTCGCTAATTCTTTTGCTTTTTTTATTGAACCCGGCATTTTATCAGCACTTGGTGTTAAAACCACTTTAGCTCCGTATGCTTCCATTAAACGAATTCGTTCTGTTGTTGCATTATCTGGCATAACAAAGATTGCTTTATAACCACGTGCTGCAGCATTCATAGCTAATCCAATCCCTGTATTACCTGAAGTTGGTTCGATTATTGTAGAACCTTCTTTCAAATAGTTCGCTTTTTCTGCTTCTACAATCATATTATAAGCAGCACGGTCTTTTACACTCCCACCAGGATTGCTTGCTTCTAATTTAACATAAACATCCGCACCTGAAGTTGGTTTGACCCGGTTTAACTTCACAAGTGGTGTTTCACCAATCAATTCTGATATATTATTTACTACTTTCACACTATCACCTTCATTCTTTTTTTTATAGTATACCTAAAAACGTCAATAATTCATAGTCTTTAACTCTGATTTAGTTTTTTAATTTCTAAAACTTTAATTTCTGCAACACCGTTTGGTAGGTCAACTTTTAAAACTTCATTTTCTTTTGTATGAACTAACACCTTACCTAAGGGGGATTCGACTGATAAATAATTTTTATCTACATCGGCTTCAAGTGGGTTAACTAAACAGTATGTTTCTTGCCATTGATCATCAAGCCAAACTATTTTTATTTGATGATTTAATAACGGATATTTCAAGGTATTTGCATCTGAATACTGATGTAATTTATTTTCTAAATCTTGAATCCGTTCTTCTAAACGATATTGTTCATCAATAAAATCTTTATACGTGGCATCTTCATTAAAATCACAAAATTGACGTGCATTATTTATCTTTTCTCTGACTTCTTTTCTTTTTGTATTTTTTAAGTATTCAAGTTCTGATTTTATATCTTTGTTCATTATAATCACCCTAACTCATTTTATTTAAAAAGCGCATGCCACGAAATATCCCAATAACTTCTTCATCTTGGAGAACAAAAGCTACTTTTTTACCGTTAGGTAGAATAAATATATCATCTTTTTCGTGGGTTAATTCGAGTGAATTGTGATCAAATTCCATTGTTAATTGATTTGGATTACCTTTATTTACTTTTATTTCATTTCCTTCATTTGATGCATATATTCCGGTATACTTTGCCAAGTCAGGTAAAGAATCAGATGTTTTTATTGGGATACTTACATCAATTCCTGTTATTCGGTTGAATGCTGAAAGGATATAATCTTCTGCAGATATTTCTGCGATATTAGTTAATGCCACCGCCGTAAAGTCTAACTCTTTACAAACGAACATATATGATGAAATTCCCTTTATGCCACCACCATGGCCTACTACTTTTTTCCCATCAAATTCGCCAACAAGTAAACCATAGCCATATTTATTTTCATTAGGCGTTTTAACATGCGCTTTCGTCATAGCTTCAAGTGCTTGTTCACTTAATATTTGATTACCTTTAAATATTTCAAGATACTTTAATATATCCGAAGTGGTTGATTTTAAAGCACCTGCCCCATATATTTCACCAGATTCCCACCAAGTTGGCGAATAATATCTTTCTCTTTCTTTATTTTTTGTAAAAGCATATGAATGAGCGACTTCTGGATAATAATCTAACTCATCTACTGTAAATACAGAGTGATTCATATTCAATGGGTCAAGTATGATTCTCTTGATATAGTTAATATATGAATCGTTACTTGCACGTTTAATTATCTCTTCTAATAAAGCATAACCTTCATTAGAATAATTAAACAAAGTTCCGGGTTCAGCAATTAAGTCGTAATCAGTATCATTCATTGCTTCTATCATATCTTTTATTGTGACAACTTGTTTTTTATATTTTGGAAACGCGCCAAATATTTTCAAACCATCTGGATCACGCTCCAAACTTTCCAGTCGAGCCAAATTAAATGCATTCATTCCTGGAAAACCTGCTGTATGAGTAAGTAAATGATGAATTGTAATTTTATTTTCACTCTGATTAGGTAGATTGATTTCAGGTAACCATTTCTTAATTAAATCAGTCACAGATAATTTACCATCATCTTGCAATTTCATAATCGCGACTGCAGTTATTGATTTTGTTAATGAAGCAACACCGTATAATGTTGAGCCTGTCGGTTTATCGCCATCTTCATTATAAGCGCCATAAAAACATTCATATTTATTATCTTTTACAACTGCTTCAAGCGCTACACTCGGGACTTGATCTGCTTCAAATCTTTTTTTAAATTGTTCATTTAATTTCATACATATACTCCTATCTATCTTAATTTTATATACTACTTTTTCTAGGCATTAATAATTTAAATAGGTACATGATAAAAATACTATTTTATTATTTACACTATTAAATTAAGTAAGGATAAGATAAACGTTATAGAGTTTAGTCATGTATTTTTCGACCAACTATATCTATTCGGACAAAATATAATAAAAACAGAGCAACTAGCGCTTCAGAAACAGGTAATGCAAGCCACACGCCATTAGTTCCTAAAAATTTAGGCAGGATAAATAACATCAGTAAAAGTAAGATAAATCCTCTAAACAAGGTAATGAATAATGATGGTCGCACATTACCAATCGACTGAAAATAGGTTAAATAAATAAAGTTTATCCCCATAAAAATATAACCAATAAAAAATAATCTAATTCCTGTTACAGCTAGCTCAGTTATTTCATTTGAGACAATACCAAACATAGCAACTAAAGGTGATGCGCCTAGATAGCCTATAAGTAAAAATAATCCACCAATCAAGATTGCCGTTTTCTCACCTATTTTTATTGTTTCTTTAATTTGATTATTTAAACCTGCCCCATAATAATAACTAATCATCGGTTGAATCGATGAACCAATCCCCATAAAAAGTAAGAACATAAACGTATGTAAGTAATTTAACACAGAAAAAGCAGCTAATCCTACTGTTCCTGCGTAAAACACAATAGTTATATTATAGCTTACTGTAAATACACCCATCCCTATTTCAGAGACAAAACTCGGAAAACCAATTGAACTTATCCGTTTGATATCTTGTTTGTTCCAAGTTAATCCAACAAATTTTAAAAGTGCATCTTTTTTGAAAAAGTGAGTTAATAGCACAAGCAAGCCTACGCTCGTTGCAATGATTGTTGCTACTGCCGCACCTGTAACTCCTAATTTTAAGATAAAAATCATATAATAATTTAAGCCAATATTTAAAACAGATGTTAAAACTAATCCAATCATCGCTAAATTTGGATTTCCATCATTTCTAACAAAGACGCTCAGCGCTGTTTCCCAAGCCATTAAGATGCCAAATATTAAGAGTATCTTCATGTATTCTAATGCATAAGGTAAAGTATCTTCATTAGCACCGAAGAAATAAGCAAGATCTTTAATAAAAATTAAACTAGCACTTATTATTAATAATACGATTATTGTCAGTAAACCAAACGATGTTGTAAATATCCGTTGGGCATGATTAATTTCATTAGCTCCAAGGGCCATCGAAAAAACTGCGCCACCACCAACACCAATCAATAGTGCTACAGATAAAATGATTGAATAAACAGGTACAGCTATATTGATACCAGCAAGTGCCGTAGAACCGACACCATGTCCTACAAAAATGCCGTCAATAACAATATTAATCGACATCAGAGCCATTCCTATAAGTGAAGGAATGAGATATTTAAAAAAGCTGACAGAAACTGATTCTGTGCTTAGTTTATTAACACGACTCATTTGATCCGCTCCTAAAAGTACTTGTATATACCTTTAGTTTAATCTGTTTCACTGAAAAAAGACATCTATATAATTAACCATCACTTTCACGTAACTGTTGCATAAGATTTTTCATGTTCTTTTGAAGTTCTCTTGTTTCTATTTCATTAACATTAACTAACTTGTAAGTCTCATCTACTTTAATCAAATTTACGACATCACCTGATTTTAATTTTTTATAGTTAGATTGATGAATGATTATTTCATCAAAATCTGTTTCAATCAACACGATGACTTGGTGATCATTAATAACACGATCAACAATCCCACTAATTAACTCTTCTTCCTGGTAGAGTCCGTAGATTTGTTCAATTAACGGAGTTAATAATATATTTTTCGGCGATTTAATACTAAATAAAATAATTAATGATAAGACACTCATAAATATTTTAAAACTTATCTTCATAATCGGACTAAAAAACATATTAATCACTCCTCTGATTTAATTATCAATCATAGAGGATAAATAAATAATCAACATCTCAAGCATTCACAATTTTCTCTTAAAGCGAAACATTAATATTCAAAGATAGTTTAGCTATTATTGTTCTTTTGCGTCCAAAATGAGCGAAAGAAATAATTTTAATCAATCAAATATAAAAGCTTACTTAATGGTATTAGATTTACCTTTCTGCTAATCTAAATATAGGTTTTGATGAAAGTAGGAACATGTATGAAAAAATATTTAATATTATGCTTTACCTTATTAATGATTTTAACAAGTTGTACAAATAATGATTTATCACTTTCAACTCAACAAGATCAGCCAAAACTTGAAGCTATTCAAACTAATAAAGTGACGGATAAAGATTTGACTGTTCATTATATTGATGCAGGTCAAGCAGACGCCACTCTCTTTCAATTTTATGATGAAGATAAACTAGTAAATATTTTATATGACACAGGTGATTGGAAGCGCACAGATGTTATTGATTATTTAATCAATGAAAATATCGATACGCTTGACCTTGTCATTATTAGTCATCCACATGCTGATCATATTGGCCAACTCGCAGAAATGATTGATTTATTTACTATTGAAGAAATTTGGATGTCTGGAAATGAAACACCTACACTTATTTTCAAAAAAGCTATTGAAACACTACTGGAAGCTGGGATTGCCTATGATGAACCACGCCAAGGCATGATTTATGACATTGGACCATTAACTTTGTCAATGATTCACCCAGAAACATTAACCAGCGGACTCAATGAAGATTCCTTAGCAATCAAATTCACTTATGGAGAAGTTGATTTCTTATTTACTGGTGATGCGTATAGCGAACAAGAAAAAATGATGATAGAGTCTGACATTGATATAACGGCAGACATTTTGCAATTAGGTCATCATGGATCAAGTACTTCAAGCAGTAATGAATTTATTGAACAAGTTAACCCAGATATTGCTATTTACAGTGCAGGTAAAAATAATATATACAATCATCCTAGCAAAGATGTTCTTGCGCGCTTAAAAGATAAAAATATTGATGTCTATGGCACAGACTCATCAGGTTCCATTGTTATTTCAACAGATGGGAAAACATATAATTTAAAAACAAATAATGAACAAACTGCTCATAATAACTGCATTAATCTAAACGAAGCGACTCATCGCGATCTGATGAAAATCGTACATATTGGTGATTTACGTGCTAAAGAAATAATTGACATGCGTCCGATTACTCATTTAAACGAACTAAAAGCGATAAATGGAATTAATGAAAAACGATTAAATGAAATTATAGACGAAGATTTAGCTTGTATTGGAGGTGACTAAATGAGTATTCATGGTGTTTTAGATCGGTTTGAAAATAATCATGCTGTTATTTTAATTGCTTCAAATCATGACGAATTGATTATTAACCAAACTGAACTTCCTTCAGGTAGCAAAGAAGGCACATGGTTTAATTTAGAGAAAACAACTCATACTTACATAATTACTAGCATTAATCATGCCTTAACTAAAAAAATGCAAACAGAAACAGAAGATTTAATGCAGCAACTTAAAAAAACAAAAAAGACTAGTAAATTCAGGAGGCAGTAAAGTAATGAAAAATAAATGGGACGAATCATTTGCAAAGGAAGAATTTGTTTACGGAGTCAATCCAAATTTATTTATTGAAGCTGAAGCTAAACGATTTAAATCAAAAAGTAACATTGCTTGTCTTGCAGAAGGTGAAGGTAGAAATGCTGTTTATCTTGCAAAACAAGGTCACGACGTCACTGCTTATGACATATCAAATGTTGGACTTGATAAAGCAAGTAAATTAGCTGAAAGTAACGGTGTGTCTATTCAAACAAAGCAAATGGATCTAATAAATGAAAGTTTGCCTGAAAATACTTATGATCATGCTGTATTAGTGTTTGGTCATGTTCATAAAGATAATCAAACAACCTTAATTAATAATCTGATTAACACTGTTAAAAAAGGTGGTTTAGTTATGTTTGAGGTTTATTCAAATGCTCAACTTAACTATAATACTGGTGGACCTGGTAACCTTGATTATTTATATGATCCTAAAACTATTTTGGACATTATTGATCCATATGAATGCATTCACTTTTATTATGGAGAGGCAGTTCGTTATGAAGGTTCGCGACATAGTGGCTTAGGACATGTGATTCAAGTTATCATCAAAAAATAAAAAATCTAGAAGAGAAATTTCTCTTCTAGATTTTTTAATTTAACGTCTGCGTCCTTCGTTACGTGAACCGCCGCGATTGTTACTACGACCTCTTCCACCTTGACGGTTACCGCCTTTACCACTGCCGCCACCTTTTTTACCATAGAAACGCTTGCCGCCTGAACGACGATTTCCACCGCCGCTGCCTTTAACACTAATTGGCTGGACAGAAGATATACGAATAGGTACATCTTTACGCTCTTTAGTAAGTAAGCTTAAAGCTGCAGATACAATACTAATTGAATCGTGATCATCAAGTAATTCTTTTGCAGTATCTTGATAAGCTTTTAAGTTATTTTCATTAATTGTTTTAATTAAGTTCTCAGCTGCTGCTTGTTGTTGACCGCGAGCCGCCTCAGTATTAGTTGGAGGTACAACACGCTCCATTTTACTTTTTGTTACTTTTTCAATTAAACGTAAATGTGGTATCTCACGTGGTGTCACAAATGAGATTGCTTCACCTGTACGACCCGCACGTCCTGTACGACCAATACGGTGTACGTAACTCTCAGGATCTTGTGGAATATCAAAGTTATAAACATGTGTTACACCAGAAATATCTAAGCCACGAGCCGCAACGTCTGTTGCAACAAGTACTTCAACGCGACCATTTTTAAATTGGTTTAAGACACTTTCACGTTTACCTTGGGTTAAGTCACCATGAATACCTTCTGCACGAAAACCACGAACTTGTAAACCGTCTGCTATTTCATCAACACGCTTCTTCGTACGTGTAAATACAATTGCCAATGTTGGTGTGTGGATATCAAAATGATTTGTTAATGTATCAAATTTAAAGCGCTCTGGAATTTCAATAAACGATTGTTTAATATTTTCAACAGTCATTTCTTTCGCTTTAACTTTAATTTCTTTTGGATTATTCATCATTGTTGTTGCAATTTCACGAATTTGTCTCGGCATTGTAGCTGAGAAAAGTAACGTTTGACGCTCTTTAGGAATTCCTTTTAAGATATCTTTAATATCTTCAATGAATCCCATATTTAACATTTCGTCTGCTTCATCTAAAACAGCTACTTGAATGTCACTCATTTTAATTGTACGACGACGCATATGATCAAGTAGACGTCCTGGTGTTGCTACAACAATATGTGGACCATCTTTTAATGCACGGATTTGTCTGCTCATTTGCTGACCACCGTAAACAGCTAATGTTTTAATTCCTTTATTACGACCTAAACGGTCAATTTCTGCTGCAACTTGAATTGCAAGCTCTCTTGTTGGTGCGATTACTAATCCTTTAACACCTTTTTCATTACGATTAAATCTTTCAATCATTGGAATCCCAAATGCTGCTGTCTTTCCTGTACCTGTTTGTGCTTGACCAATAACGTCCTCACCCTTCATTGCAAGTGGAATCGTTTCAGCCTGAATTGGTGTTGCTTCTTCAAAACCCATTTTCTCTAATGATTTCATAATTGGTTCTGATACGTTTAGTTCTTTAAATGTTGTCAATTTATTAGTATTCTCCTTTTTCTACCTTGTAAATTTTACTTTACATAAGTGGAAACCTTCTTAAGAACTTTAAGAGGTCGTTCAAAAAATCGCGTATAAATCACAACAGTTAATCTACTAAAAACAAATCAAAACAAATTAGATTTTAAATTTATGTTTTAATTCTAAGGTTGACTTTTTGAACGTACGCTTAGTAAACAATTTATTTGTCTACCTATATTTCATTTTAAATTCATATACTACGACTTACGATTAACGCATAAGTATAAAACTTAGCATATATTTCTTAAAGTTACTAAACGGCTTCCTCCAATATAATTGGACCTGAGCCCTACCCAAACTACTCATGTATAATAATAACTTTCCTTAGTATACCATATTAAAATTATTTAAGATACTAATGGGTTTAAATATGTTATTTATTCTTATCATGCTAAACTATTAGTAAATGACATATTAGATTGATAAAGGAGTTTTAAATTGTGAGAGTTCCTCCATTTAATCCATACATTGCTATCGCCATAGGTGTTATCTCTGTTTCTGCTTCAGCAATTTTAGTTAAATTAGCTGCTGGGGTTCCGGCTGGAATCATTGCTAATTATAGATTATTACTAGCGGTTATCATTATGGCACCATATGTTTTAATAAAACACCGCGATGAATTAAAATCTGTAACACAAAAAGATTGGGTACTAACAAGTTTAGCAGGTATCTTTTTAGCCTTTCATTTCATTTTATGGTTTGAATCTCTTAATTATACATCCGTGGCAAGTTCAGTTGTCTTAGTCACATTACAGCCTATTTTTGCATTTTTGGGAACGTATTTCATTTTTGGTGAACGTTTCTCCCTTGGTGCAGTAATTAGTATGGTTATTGCGTTAGCGGGTAGTTTTATTATTAGTTGGGGTGATTTCCAAATTGGTGGGATGGCTTTATTTGGAGACATACTAGCATTTCTTGGGGCAATTGCTATTACTGGTTATTTCTTACTTGGACAAAGGTTACGTCGCAGTTTGTCGTTAATGACATATACTTTCATTGTTTATGCAACAAGTTCAATTACATTAATTATTTATAATGTCATATTAAACAATGACTTTACTGGATATACAAAAAATCATTGGTTGATCTTTTTAGCACTGGCTATCTTTCCGACATTTTTCGGGCATACCATTTTTAATTGGGCACTTAAATGGGTAAGTACTTCCAACATCTCAATGGCAATAGTTTTTGAACCTATAGGAGCATCAATATTAGCCTACTTTATTTTAGGTGAAGTAATTACTTATACACAATGGCTTGGTGGATTCATTGTTATTTTTGGTTTATTCTTATTTATTATGAGCACAGCTAAAAAACGAAAAATTACAATTGCTAAAAAAGAATAATATATAAAAAGGTTATGGACTGACGCGAAATCCATAACCTTTTTTATGATTCATTAAAAAATCTATAAATCATTCTATTTAATACAATGTGATCTGAACCAAGACAAATTAAATGATTTGAGCGCTCAAAAAAGACCACTTCTTTATCTGATGAACCTATTTCATCATGGAGCGTGTAGGCTGTTTGCGAAGGTACAAGTGCATCTTTTTGACCTTGAGCAATAAAGACGGGTGACTTTACATCTTTTAAATATGTCTTTGTCTTATTTACTAATTTCATAAATTCTATATTTGCTGAAAATGGCACGACATCAAATTTATATTTATAATGTTTATACATGTCACTTTCTCTTAACTCTCCTTTTAAACCGGCTCTAATACCACTTCTCACATAAGCACTTAAATGTCTAAAGGACAAATATTTTCTTGCCGTTGCTAATAATACGAGTTTGTCTACTTGATAATTAGCTGCTAAAAATGCTGCTATCATCCCACCCATCGAAAAACCAATGACATAAATTGTATCACACGTTTCCTTTAGTGATAGTAGTGCTGTTTCAGCATCTTCTAACCACTGCTCATACTGGACATTTTCTAACTCTAATTCTGGGCCATGTCCTGATAATACAGGTACTTTGATTTGCCAATTTGTTTTTTCTTTTAAATATTTTGTTAGTGGTTCGACTTCATAAGGTCCGCCTGTATAACCATGAATAATTAAGCAACCAATCATTAATTCATTCACACTCTTTTCTACGCTCTACCTATAGTAGTTGTTATTTTATACACGCTTAACTTACGTACTACCTATGAGCCAGTGATAAATATAAAAGACGTAGAAACTAATTCTTCTACGACTTTTAATATTCAACTTTACCAAGTAAGTAGGCAATTAATAACCCAGATGTAAATGTAATACCACTCATTACCCACATGCTTGTTCCTATTGGAATACCAGGGAAAATAACAAAAACAGAACCAATCACAAGCCCGATTATTAATGCAAATGTAGCTGATCGATAATGTGTTAAAAAATAATGTATGACTTTACTCATTGTCATAATCCCAATTAAAACCCCAAGTCCTACTATAAGAATAATCGAGATATCCAGTTCTTTTAAACCATTAATAACGGTGTAATAAACACCCAAAATTAACAGTATAAATGAACCACTTATTCCTGGTAAAATCATCGCTGCACTTGCTAAAAAGCCAGATATAAACAAAGTTATATAAACACCTACTGTTCGTTCGCTAATGATTTCACCCGTATCTTGTGCTTCTGGTAGTAATATAAGTGCAATTACGCCAACAATTAATAATAAATAATGACCTAGTTTAAAATTCGTTTTAGCTCCTGATTCTTTTAATAAAAATGGAAGCACTCCAATAATTAAACCAATGAATGCAAAGAAAGTTGGTATGGGGTATGTTTTTAATAACCACTCCATTAAATGACTTAACGTATAAATGGCAAGTCCAGCACCAACTCCAAGTGGAATTAAAAAACCAAATTGACGTTTCCATTCTTTTGAAAATAATCCATTGATTGCAGCAATTAAATTATCATATATACCTAATAATACTGCAATCGTTCCACCACTTACTCCTGGGACAATATCACTTATTCCCATAAAAAATCCACGATAGATATTTTTCCACTGCATAAAATCAAATCCTTTTCGAGCTTTCTTTTATACTACTTCTTCATTATACTTGAAATATATTCAGATAGATAATTTATTATCTATTTTTCATTCTGTTCTCATTTAGAGTAGTTATTTCACTGTTTATTTTCAATTAAATTTTATTTATTTTTAAAGAACATTATCTTGATAGTATATAAATACTCTGATATAATAATGATTATAAATAAGGAGGTTATTTTATGTCAAAAAATGATCATTTAAATAAGAAAAAACTAACAACTGCAACTGGGATGCCTGTTGCAGATAATGAAAACTCTAAAACAGCAGGTCCAAGAGGTCCGGTATTAGCTGAAGATTTTTGGTTAAATGAAAAATTAGCGCAGTTCAACCGTGAAGTTATTCCTGAGCGCAGAATGCACGCAAAAGGTTCCGGTGCACATGGAACATTTACAGTAACTAATGATATTACTAAATATACAAAAGCAAAAATCTTCTCAGAAGTTGGCAAAAAGACAGATATGTTTGCCCGTTTCTCAACAGTAGCTGGTGAGCGCGGAGCTGCAGATGATGAACGTGACATTCGTGGATTTGCTTTAAAATTCTATACAGAAGAAGGTAACTGGGATTTAGTTGGTAACAATACACCGGTATTCTTCTTTAGAGATGCATTACACTTTACAGATTTAAACCACGCAGTTAAGCGTGATCCACGTACTAACTTGCGTTCACCTAATAACAACTGGGACTTTTGGTCATTACTTCCTGAAGCCCTTCACCAAGTTACAATTACTATGAGTGACCGTGGAATTCCTAAATCATTCCGTCATATGCATGGATTTGGAAGCCATACATTCAGTATGATTAATGCTCAAAATGAACGTGTTTGGGTTAAATTCCATATGCGCACACAACAAGGAATTGAAAATTTAACCGACCAAGAAGCTGAAGAAATTGTTGGTAAAGATCGTGAAAATAACCAAAGAGATTTATATGAAAGCATTGAAAATGGTGACTTCCCGAAATGGAAAATGTATATCCAAGTCATGACTGAAGAAGAAGCAGAAAATATGCCTTATAATCCATTTGACTTAACAAAAGTTTGGTATAAAGGTGACTTCCCATTAATTGAAGTTGGTGAGTTTGAACTTAACCGTAATCCTGACAACTACTTCCAAGATGTTGAACAAGCTGCATTTTCACCTGCAAGTATTGTTCCTGGTATCGGATTCTCACCAGATAAAATGTTACAAGCGCGCCTATTTAGTTACGCTGATGCACAGCGCTATCGTTTAGGTGTTAATCATCATCAAATTCCAGTTAACGCACCAAAATGCCCTGTTAATAGTTTCCACCGTGATGGACAAATGCGTGTTGATGGTAACCATGGTAGTAAATTACATTACCACCCTAACAGTTATGGTGAATGGCAAGATTCACCAGAAGTCATGGAACCACCTCTAAAAATCAATGGAGACGCAACTCATTGGAACTTTAGAGAAGATGATGATAACTATTATGAGCAACCTGGTAAGTTATTTAACTTAATGTCTCCTGAACAACAACAAGTTCTCTTCGAAAACACAGCTAGAAACTTCGAAGAAGCAGAAGAATTTATTAAAGTTCGCTATATCGCTAGCTGCTATAAAGCAGACCCAGCTTATGGTGAAGGTGTTGCAAAAGCAGCAGGGATTCCAATGAGTAAAGTCGAACAAGAAATAAATGAAAGAGATTGGTAAGTAATAAAAAAGCTGCGGAATAAAAATTCCGCAGCTTTTCTTATGCTTTTTTCATCGTTAATGCAACACGTCCACGTTCAACATCAACATCTTCAATCCACACCGTAACTACATCACCAACAGATACGACATCCATCGGGTGTTTAACAAATCGATCAGAAAGTTTCGAGATGTGAACGAGTCCATCTTGGCCAACACCAATATCTACAAATGCCCCAAAATCAACTACATTACGCACAGTCCCTTGCATTTCCATACCTTTTTCTAAATTTTCTAAAGAAAGAACGCCTTGTTTTAATAATGGTTGCGGGAAATCTTCACGTGGATCTCGACCTGGTCGCATTAACGCATCAGTTATATCTTTTAGTGTCAATTCACCAATATCAAGTTCTAATGCCATTTCAGTTAAATTCATGTCTTTAATTTTTTGATTTAATGTTTCTGTACCGATATCAGTTAACTCGCACCCTAATAATGCTAATAATTTTTCAGTTTGCTTATATGATTCAGGGTGTATCGGTGTTTGATCTAAAGGATGCTCTCCATCAATAATTCTTAAAAAACCAATACTTTGTTCATATGTCTTTGGACCTAAACGTGGTACGTCTTTTAATTGCTTACGTGATGTAAATTTACCTAGTTCTTCTCTTTTTAAAATCACATTTTCTGCTGTTGTTTTACTTAATCCAGCAACGTGTTCAAGTAATGGTGCTGAAGCAGTATTGACATTAACACCTACTTGGTTAACCGCTGTTTCCACAACAAAATCAAGTGATTCATTTAGAAGTTTTTGTGTCACATCATGTTGATACTGACCGACGCCTATTGATTTTGGATCAATTTTAACTAATTCTGCTAAAGGATCCTGCACACGACGACCAATTGATACGGCACTTCTTTCCTCTACTTCTAAGTCTGGGAATTCTTTTCTCGCAAGTTCAGATGCTGAATAAACACTTGCTCCTGCTTCATTAACAATGATATAAGCAACATCCAACTGATTATTATTAATCACATCTGCAATAAACTGCTCAGATTCGCGCGAGGCTGTTCCATTACCAATGGCAATGAGTTCTATATTATATTTATCAATATAATCTAAAACTACTTTTTCTGAACCTTTAATATCATTACGAGGTGCCGTTGGATAAATCACACTTACTTTATGCATCTTACCTGTTTCATCTATTACTGCTAATTTACAACCTGTTCTATATGCTGGATCAAGTGCAAGGATCATTCGTCCTTTTAATGGTGGTTGTAGTAAGAGATTTTTTAAGTTTTCTGAGAATATCTCTATTGCTTGTATTTCTGCTTCTTCAGTTAAACGATTACGCACTTCACGTTCAACAGATGGTTCGATTAATCGTTTATAGCTATCTTCAATAGCTAGTTTTAGTATTTTCACACATTCCTCTTGCTTATGCTTTGAAATAACTTGACCTTCTAAAAAGTCAATAATTTGCTCTACTGGCGGGCTAATCGTTACTCTTAAAACATCTTCTTTTTCTCCACGATTAATGGCTAATGTACGATGCGATACAAGTGTTCGGATAGGTTCACTGTATTCATAATACATTTTAAATACTTGTTTTTCATCTAATGATTTGTCTTTTACAACTGTTTCAAGACTACCACGCTTCCAAGTTTCAGTTCGAATATATTCACGATAACTTGCATCTTCTGAAATCCACTCAGCAATTATATCATTAACACCTGCCAAGACCAGATCCACTTCGGTTAATTCATGTTCTTCTGAGAAGTAGTTTTCGGCTTCAGCCGATACATCTGAAATGGATTGTTCATATATTTGTGTTGCTAATGGTTCTAATCCTTTTTCTTTAGCTATTGTTGCTCTTGTTCTACGTTTTTTACGATACGGACGGTAGAGATCTTCAATTCTTTGTAGTTTGGTCGCAGCATTAATTTCTTTTTCTAATGACTCAGTTAACTTATCTTGCTCATCGATTAAACGAATCACTTCTTCTTTACGTTCTTTTAATTGTTTAGCATATTCATATGTATCTTGAATGAGTTTTATTTCAACTTCATCTAAACCACTGGTCATTTCTTTACGATAACGTGCAATAAAAGGAACTGTATTTCCTTCATCGAGTAATTCAATCACCTTTGTAATCGTTGATGATTTTATGTTTGTTTCTTTGTTTACTAATTCAATAATTTCATTATCCAATCTGAACACCTCTATTTTTTTATCTAACAAAAAAAGGATCCCGATTAAAAACGGTAAATCCCCTCTTTTTCTAACGCTTCTTTTAATGTTTTTAATGCTTGACGTTGTAATCGTGAAACATGCATTTGGGATAAATCTAACTGTTCAGCAGTTTCTTGTTGACTCATATTATCGAAGAAGATACATTTTAATATTTGTTGTTCACGCACTGGCAAAATGGGTAAGATTTTTTCTAAAAGAAGATGTGTATCAATTTTATCATATCCTTCTTCTACATTACCAATTAAGTCTAAGATGGACACATTACCTTCATCTGTCCCTGATTCTTGTGGTGTGTCGGCTGATAATGATTTATAACTACTTGTCATTTCCATTGTTTCAAGAACTTCTTCTTCTGATACATTTAAGTGCGCTGCAATTTCATTAATTTGTGGTGTCTTTTGATTTTTTTCTGTTAATTCTGTCATCGTTGCATTAATTTTAGGTCCTAATTCTTTAATCCGTCTAGGTACATGAACATCCCATGTTTTATCTCGAATAAAACGTTTAATTTCACCAATAATTGTTGGGATTGCAAATGTTTCAAACGTTCGATTAAATGAAGGGTCATAACGTTCCACTGCTACAAGTAAACCAATCATGCCAACTTGAAATAAATCTTCATGATGGCTTTGATTTTTGGAATATTTGTGGGCAATCGAATGTACGAGCTTTTCATAATGAATGACAACATTTTCTTTTGCCTCTTCATTATCTGGATTAGTTTGAATCACTTCAATCCAATCATATATTTTTTTACTTTTATTTAGTTGTGGCTTTGGCACCATTTGTCACCTCGACTCCATTGAGATACTTAATCATATGAACAATCACGCCATAATTATTATTGACCTCAACTTTATCCATTAAAGCATTAATTAGAAATAAACCAAAACCACCCTCCCTTAAATCATTAGTCTTTTTAACATGATCTATCGGTCCTAAGTTGTTTTTTACTTCATCTAAATCAAAACTCCCACCTCGATCTGATACCATAACTTCTAATCTATCATCATAAACACTAAATCCTAGGATAATTTCACCTTTTTCATTTTCACTGTATGCATGATTAACTACATTTGTTGAAGCTTCTGAAACAGCAACTTTTAAGTCTTCTATTGCTTCATAATCAAATCCCATTCGATTGGCAATACCTGATGTTGTTAAGCGAGCTACACTTACGTAATCTGATTTAGCAGGCAATTTCATTTCGATATAATCTACATTAGACATTTAAATCACCTTCTTCTGAACTTACGTCAATGATGTCATCTAATCCTGTCACTTGAAATAATCTTAATAAACGATCATTTGCTTTGATTAATTTTAATTGTGACCCTGATTCCTCGGCATGTTTTAAACCACTTACAAATGTTCCAAGTCCAGTACTATCCATATAAGATACACCTTGTAAGTCGACAATTACATCCGCATTTTTATTGCTGACCAAGTTATTTAATTTTTCTTTTAGTTTTGGCGCTGTATAAATATCAATTTCACCTGTTAATATCATATATACTTGGGAAACTTTCTCTTCTATATCTATCGTTAAATTCATTATTATACCACCTCTAACACATTTATACCCATCAACTCAGATACTTAAACTTATTTAACTGAATCTATGATTATTTATTTTTTTCTTAAAATGATTAAGGTAAAATCATCTTTTAACTCAAATCCTTTTAAATTTGCAAAGTGATTATAAACAGCTGCTACATGGTTTTCAGGTGACAGATACATATATTTTTTAATGATATCTAACACCTCTTCGCGTGTAATAAAGCGATCATTATATTTACACTCTGTTACACCATCTGTTAATAAAACAACTAAATCACCTGGATTCATTTCTTTTTGGTATTCTGTGTAATCTGTATGATCAAGTACACCTAAAACGAGTCCTTCTGCCTTTATTTCACTAAATTTATCTGTTTTTGCATCATAAAAAAAGCCAGGTTCATGACCTGCTGATGCATATGTTAACAATTTATTATCTGGATCATATTCTGCATAAAACATTGTGATAAACATGTTGGATGCGACGTTTTGTTCAACAACACGATTCAATTGCTTTAAGATTTTTCGAGGTTTGTAATTAGATTCATGTACACTATCTAATGAATATTTTATCATTGACATACTTAACGCTGCTGGTACACCTTTTCCGACAACATCGGCAATTGCGACACCAAGTTTCCCGTCTTGGTTAGATATGAAATGAAAATAATCACCATTCATTTGGCTATATGGCATACTAATAACGCCGATATCAAAGCTCTTTGACTCAGGCACTTTCGTTTTTAAAAATTCAGCTTGCATATTTGCAGCAATATTAATTTCATTTTTTAACATTAATTGTTCTTCTTTTATTAAATTATAATTTTGATGAGCAACACCGTATGCAATCATCGCTTCTAATAAGAAATCCATTGCATATTTTGTCTCTTCATTCATTTCAATATTTATTTGCTTCATTGATTCTATATGTATTCTAATTAATTCGGCTGGTAAGATATCATTTTTAATGAACACATTACTAATTTGTTCTGCACGATACAAAAAACGTTCATCCAAAGTTACTATATATCTCTGTAATAACTCTGCATATACCTTTAATTCTTTTTCCAAGATAAACGTCCCCTTTACTATAAACAAAACACTCCCCTTTTTAAATCGTAAAAGGGAGTGCTAATCGTACATTTTGTTAAAACTCAATCCTAGACTTACTTCAAGTGCATGATCAATTTTTTTCATCATATCACTGTCTAAAATTGTTATTTTGTCTGTTAGTCTTTGTTTGTCTAATGTTCGAATTTGTTCAAGCAAAATAACTGAATTTTTTTCTAAATTATATTCTTTTGAATTAATTTCGACGTGTGTTGGTAATTTTGCTTTTTGAATTTGCGCAGTAATCGCTGCAACAATAACTGTTGGACTAAATTTATTACCAATGTCATTTTGAATAATTAATACGGGCCTTATTCCTCCCTGCTCCGAACCAACTACTGGAGAAAGGTCAGCGAAATAGATTTCGCCCCTTTTGACGTTCAAAGGCTACACCTCACTCATAGAGCGATTAGCAGTGTGATTGGCTTCTTCTTCAGCTAAAAAGGCTTCAGAACAAATCTTTAAGTTAATTGGCGCCATCTCCTGATAACCTTTTTGCATTTGTTCATGTAGAATAAAAATTTCTTTTTTTTGTTCGACATAATTTTTAGTAGCTTGATAAATAAAATCAGTTAATTCTATTTCTTCATACTCTGCAATACCACAAACTTCATGAAAAAAATGTTTTGGTAATCTAAGCAAGACTTCTTCTACCTTATCCGTCAAGACTACACCCCCGCTAAAATATAAAATTAGATTATAAATGCAAATACTTACCTAATATTATCATTTTAAAGGGGTCTTTGCAAAAAGAAACTGAATTTTAGTTGATTATAACAGTATTTTGATGCTTATTTATAAATTCTTGGCACACGACTAGTAATATTCGTTGATACTTCATAATTAATTGTCTCCAGACGCTCAGCAACTTCATCAATGGAAATAACTGCACCTTCACTATTTCCAATTAAAGTTACTTCTGTTCCAACTTCATAATATTGATCAAGTTTAATCATCATCATATCCATACATATTCTACCAACAATTCTCATTCGTTTACCTGCGACTAACACGCTTGATCCCTGTAATTTTCGTAACCAACCATCTGCATAACCGATTGCCACTGTCCCTATCCAATCACCTTCTTTGGCTATATAACTGCCTCCATAGCTTACTTTATCTCCTTCGTGCATTTTTTTGATATGAATAATTTCACTTTTTAAAGAGAGTGCTGGTTTTAGTTTAACTATATTAGCAACTTTTATATCCAAGGAAGGATACATACCATAAAGCGATACACCAACTCTTGAATAGGTTGGCATATCCAATGCATGTTGAATTGACGCACCACTATTACCAACATGAATCATCAAGGTCTCTTCTGGGTAAACTTGAAAAATTATTTTTACTAACTGATTAAATTTATTCATTTGCTCTTTATAATACGTTGAATCTTTATAATCTGCAGAAGCAAAATGCGTGTATAAACCCGTTACTTTGATTAATTGCATCTCGGTTAACTGACTTAAAAATGTGTTAACTTCTTCTTCGTTCCTTAAACCGTTTCTGCCCATCCCTGTATCTAATTTAATGTGGACCTGAAGTGTGCCTTGTAAATCTAGTGCGTCAAGCTCTTCTAACCATTGCTTCTGAAAAACGGTTAAAATAAAATTATGTTTGACAGCTATGTGGGCATAAGGTGGTGCAACCCATCCTAATACTAGAATTGTTGCTTTAATACCCGATTCTCTTAATTCCATTGCTTCTTCTAATAAAGCAACAGCAAATATGTCATACCCTAGCTCTTCTAAATACTTAGCAACCTTAACACTACCATGACCATAAGCATTAGCTTTTAAAACAGGGATTATTCTTTTTTTACTACCTAAATTGATTTGAATAGTCTGCAGATTTTCTTTAATCGCATTTAAATCAATTTCTGCATATGTATTCCGGTACATTTTACTCATCCTTGCTTCAACTCCTTACTTAATGGTCATTTAGGATTATTTGAGCAACCACATATTCTTTACTATGTGAAATTGAAACAAATATCTGTTTGTTTTCGTATC
>Ga0079226_10000579_pt1 | contig 26098 bp, 24 predicted proteins | sample Poulit2014_FD_76345 | JGI IMG/M metagenome (GOLD analysis project Ga0079226, IMG submission 76345) | Agricultural soil microbial communities from Georgia to study Nitrogen management - Poultry litter 2014 | ecosystem: Environmental > Terrestrial > Soil > Agricultural land | place: USA: Georgia...
AAATATAAAAACAGCTGTGTATTTACAATCACAGCTGTTTTTATGGTGTCAGAGCCTGCTCATCGCTTCAACAATAGTGTTTCTTATATACTCCGCTCTGTTATTTTCCTGAACTTCTCCAGTTTCCATATTAAAATCCTGAGACCAGTCATAATCATCCAACACTTCATAAACCCGCCACATATTGTTATGCGGGTCTGAAATCCGTGAAAATTTCACACCAATATAATCGGTCGGCTCTGTAATGACTGTCGCACCGTTTTCAACTGCCCTTTTCAGTGTCTCTTCGACATCGTCCACGTAAACCTGGATGAATGCTGGTGTGAAAGGCCAGTCCGGTTTCCGGTCCACCACCATGATGAGTGAATCACCAATTGTCATTTCTGCATGTAATATCAAACCATCTTTATCCATGGTAAATGCATTTTCATCTGTTGTGCCGTCAAACACATTTTCAATAAAACCCATCAGGTTTTTTGCGTTGTCCGTAATGATGAATGGATTGACTGTCTTACTATTGCTTTCGGCCACTGGATACCCTCCTTCCCAAATGATATATACTTTATTATTATTTGACTTCACTCACTGCAAAATAATTATCTTCATCATCCGAGAAATTGAATACCCGTCCATCGGGAGTCTCCACGATATCACCGCATCTGATGCCTTTATTATTGAAATCAGCATACAGCTCATCAAGTTTTTCCACCCGGAACATCAATGAAGGCGTACCGAGATTCACTTCAGGACTCGCTTCCCTTATGAATTCCTTGTCAAAGATCACGATGCTCGTCTGTGATTCCAGACTGGGTGCCACTTCCACTGATTTGTAGTCATCGTAAATAATGTCTTCTGATTTAATCACAAATCCCAAGTCTTTTGTCCAAAAAGCCACGGATTGTTCCTGATTGTCCACGTATAACATGACACTTTGCAAACCATCAATCATATTTACTCCCCCTCATAATAAATGCATCAAGCCACTTACTATTTCAATTATAAATATTAGTTTACAATTACACAAATTTAAGCAATAAAAAACAGTTCCTCATCACTAAGACAAGGAACTGCCTATATCGGTCATTTCTTATGAACAGAGTGAATGACAACATCTTCACCGTAACGGCGGCGGCTTATTTTTCTGGCATCCATCTGACTGCGTGCCGGAATCTCATAAACCTTTTTCTCATCATCCTTTTCCACCGTCACCATAAAGCACTTCGTACCACATCTCACATATATACATCCTTTCAAGCATCATTATTTAAAATGGACCATAGTCGATGAAGAATGCAATGACAAGGAATATTGCCCCTGTTCCATACCATAACAGAAGTAATGGCCAAATGAACTTGATCCAGTCTGTATACTTGATTTTGGCAATCGCTAGCGCCGCCATGAAGTAACCCGAAGTCGGATAAAATATGTTCGAGAACCCGTCACCAAACAGGAAAGCAAGCACTGCAGTCTGTCTCGTCATTTCCGTCAGGTCGACCAGACCGACCATGATCGGCATCGTTGCTGCTGCCTGTCCGCTTCCTGAAGGAATCAGGAAGTTTATCAATCCCTGGACAATCATCATGGCAACCGGAACGACCGATTCCGGAAGTACTGTGATGACCAGGCTCAGTGCATGGACTGTAGTATCCATGATCGAACCATCTTCAAGCACTACGGAAATGCCGCGCGCAACCCCTACGATCAGGGCTCCCAAAAGGATATTCCGCATACCTTCGTTCATTGCACCTGCAATTTGCGAAGGTTTTAAACCGCCGATCAGACCTGTAATGGTACCTGCAAGTATATAGAAACCTGCAAGCTCGATAAAGTACCATTGGTACTGGAAGATGCCAAACAGCATAAATCCGAGTGCACCGATGAATACCCAAGTCGCTACAACTGTTCTTGTGGTGACTTCTTTCGTTTCCTCATCCGCCTCAGTCCACTCCGACTCGTCGATATTATCGCTGATCAAAGTCTTCGCCGGATCATTCTGTACACGTTTGATGTATGACATGACAAATAAAATACCGATAGTCGCCATGACAGCCAAAACGATTGCACGGTAGCCGATACCCGAGAACAGCGGAAGTTCCGCAATCGTATGTGCAGTACCCAGGTTCGCCGGAGCTGTCAGTGCCACTGAAAAACCGACCACAGTCGCTATAAGCACTGTACCTGTCGCGGCCATCCTGTCAAAGCCAAGCTTCAGGAAAAGCGGTAATAACGCAGGTAAAAATATCAGTGAAGATTCTATATTACCTGTCAGTGACACGAAAATCGCCAAAGGAACGACAATTATCGGAATGATCAGCAACCCTCTGTTACCAAACTGCTTGATCAGAAAGTTTATGATCAGATCGATGACCCCGGCCCTTTCGATGACTTTGAACATCGCACCGATTGCGAGGATACCGAAGATGATGATGACTGTACCTTCAACACCCCTTGGTATCGCTGTCATGAATTCAAAAATACCCACCGGTGTCTGCTGGATAAATTCGAACGTGTTTGGAATGATCATCGAAACACCGTCAACTTCCTCACGGTCAAACTCACCCGCAGGCACTATGTAGGATGCGATTGCACCCAGGATGATCAGAACAAACAGAATGACATAAATATGAGGCATTTCAAACTTACGTTTATTCGTATTTTTTGCCAAATTTAAAACCTCCCATCAATTTTTAAAAAATTGAAACAATTATATAAAAGCCATTATTGCATAATTTTCTAATAAAATGGTGTTTATTTCTATTTTGGTTTAAAATTTTCATATGAATTTCATTTGATGAAATTATGTTTCGATAATATTTTTATATGTAAATTTCAATGGTATGATATATAATTTATCAGAGTCCATTTAACATCGGTAAATGGCAGCAATGAGCTACAAGAAGAAAAGAAAAGGGTGATGTTCAATGGAGCGTATGATGAGTTTTCATGAGGAGATCAGTACAGCATTATCAAAAGATGACAGACGTACTTTCAGGGAAATCTTTCTGAATATCCATCCAATGGACCGGGCTTCCATCTTTGTCGCGCTCAGTCATCAGCAGCACGGACAGATAAAGGAATATTTATCTGCAAAAGAGTTTTCCACCGTCTTCCAGGCTTTGGACCTGGAACACCAGACTGCAGTCGCTGAAGAGCTGGATGATCATTATATGGCAGAAATGTTTGATCACATGTTTGCAGACAACGTCGCAGATTTTCTGGAAGTTCAGAATGATGCTTATCGGAATAAAATTCTGTCCTTGATGACGGATGAAGAAAGTACGGAAGTCGAAGAGCTGCTGAACTACGCAGAAGACAGCGCGGGCACGATCATGACCAAAGAATATATCGCAGTCGCCCGTATGGATAAGGCTGAAGATATTTTGCAGAGGCTGCAAAAAGAAGCACCGGATGCAGAGACGATCTATTATTTGTATATCGTGGACGACCGGCACCGTCTGCAGGGTGTTTTATCATTGAGGGATCTGATTGTTGCCCGGGACAGCGAAACGGCCGGATCCATAATGCAGACGAATCTCATTACGACCAGTGTCGATGAAGATCAGGAAGAAGTTGCAAAAATAATTAAGAAGTACGATCTTATTGCATTACCCGTCATCACTGAGCACGGGCTTCTTGCCGGCATCATCACAGTGGATGATGTTCTCGATGTCGTTCAGATTGAAACGGAAGAGGATTTTGGTGAGCTCGGTACCACAAGAGGTGCGATGGACCACAACATGACCATCTTCCAATCTGCGAAAAAACGCGGCCCCTGGATCATTCTGCTGATGCTTTTTGGCATGATTACAGCCAATATCATCGGCGCTTTCGAAAACACGCTGGAAGCAGTCGTCCTGCTCTCCGCCTTCATACCGCTGATCATGGATTCAGCCGGGAATACTGGCACGCAGGCGCTGACCGTCGCTGTCCGCAACCTTGCGCTTGGGAATATCGGACCGGGGTCCATACTTAAAACACTTTGGAGAGAGCTCGGCACCGGTTTCTTACTCGGTCTCGCCTGTTCAATCATGCTGCTCATCATCATCCCTCTGATGTACCCTTCCGGCGATATCATGCTCGCCGTCATCGTCGGTTCAACCCTGATTATTACACTCAGCTTATCAGCGGTGATCGGCGCCATCATACCTGTCGTCATCAAGAAGTTGAAAATCGATCCGGCAGTCGCTTCCGGGCCGTTCATCACTACGATCAATGACATCATGGGGCTTTTAATATATTTTACAATCGCAACGACACTGCTCGGTTACTTATGATGAAAAGCCCGTTTGCAATCAGCAACCGGGTTTCATCATTTATTTCACATTTTGAAAATCGAATTCTCCATACGAGCTGATATCGATATCATCTATGCTTGTTGAATGTGCATTATAGTCGGTCGGGTGAAGGATGAATATTGCCGGCGCCTCCTCAACCAAAATTTCCTGTACTTCAGCATATAGTTCATGACGTTTTTCTTCATCATCTTCCTGTCTTCCTTCATCCATCAATCTATCAGCTTCTTCGTTGCTGAAATACATGAAGTTTGCTCCGGGGTTGCTGCTGTCAGAATGGAAGATTGGTTTAATGCCGTTATCGGGATCGCCGGTGGAATTCCCCCAACTCATGATATATAAATCATGCTCCTGATTTCCGAGAGCTTCCAGAAAGGAGCCCCATTCGAGCTGGACAATTTCCAAATCGACACCGATGTCCTGAAGTGATTCCTGCAGCCATATTGCAGTGTCCACACGCTGAGGATTATCATCATTCACATACATGGTCAGACTGAAACCGTCTGCATACCCCGCTTCTTCCAGTAAACGTTCTGCTTCGTCCAGGTCATATTCCAGCGGTTCCAATGAATCATTGAACCCAAATATATCCGGTGCAAGCGGCGATACAGCCTCAGTTCCTGCGCCGTCATAAACACCTTCGATCACTTCTTCCTTATTGAATGCGTGGCTGATTGCCTGACGCACTTTCTTATCCTGCAAAATTTCACTTTCTGTATTCATACCGATATATTCAAGCGCCACCGTCTCCGTTTCAGCAAGTTCCACTTCCTCGCTCGACTCGAGACGCTCTTTGTCACTCGGCGGCACATCACCGATAACATCCGCTTCGCCCGTTTCAATTTCAGCGATGCGTGAGCCGGTTTCCGGTACGACTCTTAAAGTCAATTCATCAATATTCACACTGTCATCCCAGTATTCTGCGTTACCTGTTAAGGACGTACTCTCGCCCGGCGTGCGCGAATCGAACTTAAGATATCCTGTGCCTGTCGGATTTTGTTCAACAATTGAACCGGCAAACTCAGAAATTTCTTCAGAAATTTCTGCGTGTTCTTCCCCGCCTACCGTACGTATTTCGTAGTACTCTTCCACAGTTATGTCAACTCCCGCTTCTTCTAAAGCAAATTGATAATCATCATTAATCTGTTCGGGTGAAATCATATCACCGGCACCGTGGCTTAAATGACTAAGGAGCGGCTGGAATGGATATTCGGTTTTTATTTCCACTATGTAATCTTCAATGACATTCACTTCTTCAACCGCCTCGAGTACGTGTGAGCGGGAGGATGCACGTCCCGGATCAAGCAACCGGTCGAAGTTCGCTTTGACCACATCCGCATTGAATTCGGAACCGTCATGGAAAGTCACATCTTCTTGTAAAGTGAAGTGCCAGGTCAAATCATCGACCTGCTCCCATTCCGTGGCAAGTGACGGAATGATTTCAAAATTTTCATCCTGCTTGACCAATCCTTCAAAAATATGTTCTCTCACTCTCTCGGACGGCGAGTCATTACTGCCGTGAGGATCGACTGACACAGCATCTGACGGCAGAGATAAAGTGATGGATCTTCCATCATCCACAGCCGTTTCACCGCTCGCTTCCGCATCTTCTTCCACTTCACTGTCATCTGCGCAGGCGCCGAGTAGCAATGTTAATGAAAGTAATAGACCGATTGCTGAAAAATGCTTTATTTTAAATACCTACCTTCTTAGTATGCTTTATATCATATAATATTACTATGATTTAAAATGAAGTCAATGAATATTTTAATAAATTTGATAATTGCAGTTAAAAAATCCTCCGGAGCATATGAACTCCAGAGGATGAATTTTATTATGATCCGAACACTACTTCTGCCACTTCTTTGATCAGTTCAAGTTTTTCCCACTGTTCTCTTTCTGTCAGGTCATTACCTTCTTCGGTTGATGCAAATCCGCACTGCGGACTGAGACACAATCTGTCCTTATCAATATATTTCGCCGCTTCTTCGATGCGTCCTTTTATCTCTTCCTTATCTTCAAGTTCCGGCAGTTTGGAAGAGAATAACCCGAGCACGACCAATTTTTCGCCGCTCACTTTTGACAGTGATTCAAAACCTCCCGCGCGCTCCGTATCAAACTCCAAATAATAGCCTTCAACATTCTCCTCACCGAATAAAACATCCGCCACCGTATCGTATGCACCGGAAGACGCCCATGTCGAACGGTAGTTTCCACGGCATACGTGTGTTGTAATGACGAGATCTTCCGGACTGCCGGCAATGGCTTTATTATTCACTTCCACGTATTTTCTGCTCAAGTCTTCAACAGTGAAGTCCGCGTTTCTGTTCTTCCAGTATTCTTCATCGACGATCATGCCCCACGTACAGTCATCCAGCTGCAGGTTCCGGCAGCCTGCTGCATATAATTCTTTGATGAAAGTCTGATAGGCTGCAGCAATATCCTCGATCAGCTCTTCTTCATTTTGATAAAACTGTTCGGTCGCTTCCTGATTATCCGGACGCTGCAGTTCTGCTAAAAACTGGGCCGGTGCTGGAATCGTCTGCCTTGCGATGATATCTTCATCGGCAAACTGCTGCACAAATTTAAAGTGTTCGATGAACGGATGATCCGCTCCGCCGAGTTTTCCTGTCAGACGTGCAGACTCAGCTCTTGTTTCCACTTCGGCAAACTTATAACCTTCGTCCACTTCCACCTTCTCTACACCTTCAAGACCCCACATAAAGTCGAGATGCCACCATGATCTGCGGAATTCACCATCCGTGATTGCTTTTAAGCCGATTTCCTTCTGCTTTTCAACCAGTTCCTCAATCGCTTCATCTTCCACCGATTTCAATTCCGCTTCAGCAATCGTGCCTTTGGCAAACGCATCACGTGCCTCCTTCAATCTTAACGGACGCAGGAAACTCCCCACGTTATCAAATCTGAAAGGTGCAGTTTTTCTTTCGGTCAAATTACTTATTGTCATATCCGAGCACTCCTCTATGTGTTATTTGTATATTAAGATTAGCATATATAGATGTGATAGTATAAGAGTTAATATTCATGCCCAGTTATAACTTTTAGCTATATCATATTTAAGGTATACTATGGACAACCACTCGTCAGAAAGCAGGGATATCTTTGACAATCCAGCAATTGAAATACTTGATAGAAGTCGTGAACACAGGTTCGATCAATGAAGCGGCGAAAAATTTGTACATATCACAACCGACATTATCCAAATCAATCAAGATGCTTGAGAAGGAAATGGGCATCCTCATTTTCACCCGGACATCCAAAGGCATCGTCCTCTCTTCAGACGGTGCGGAATTTATGAGCTATGCAAGACAGGTCGTCGAACAGGTCGGTCTGATGGAAAACCGTTACCTGGACTCACCGCAGCAGGAACAGCTGTTATCCGTCTCCACCCAGCACTATTCCTTTTCAGTGGATGCCATGGTCAGAATGATCGATCTTTACGGCGGAGATAAATACCAGTTCACCTTGAGGGAAACGAAGACATTTGAAATCATCGATGACGTAAAAAATCTGACGAGCGAAGTCGGCGTTCTGTATATGAACAGCTTCAACTCACAGGTCCTCACGCAGATGACCAAGGAAAATCAGCTGGCATTCGAGCCCTTATTCACAGCAAGCCCGCATATCTTCATCAGCAGGGACAACCCACTCGCTCAAAAAACTTCGGTCACGATAGAAGATCTGGAGCCGTATCCAAGATTGTCCTTCGAGCAGGGGCATAATAATTCCTTTTATTTCTCCGAAGAGATATTGAGAACGCTGAACAGTCCGAAAGATATACTGGTCAGTGACCGGGCAACATTGTTCAACTGTCTGATCGGCCTGAACGGCTACACCATTTCCACAGGTATCCTGAGCGAAGAATTGAACGGCACAGATATCATTCCGGTCAGATTGGATGTGGATGACCAGATTACCGTCGGCACCATCACCAATAAAAAAGCACAGCTCAGCCGGATGGCCAAACTGTACTTGGAAGAACTCGAAAAATGCATCGAGTCATATGATATTTTATAGAAACAGCTTCATGCCTTCGTGAGTGACTTCAAACCCGAGCCTTTCATAAAAAATATGGGCGTCGCTGCGGCGTTTATCAGTCGTCAGCTGAACAAGACCGCAGTGACTTTCTTTCGACAGTCTGATCGCCTCTTCAAATAAAGCCCGTCCGACACCTTTTTTCTGATGTTCTTTATGCACCCGGACCCCTTCAATCTGAGCACGCTTCATGCCACCTCTCGCAAGCGTCGGGATAAAAGTGAGCTGCAGACAGCCGATCACTGTCTCATTTTCAACTGCGAGCAAAATCTGATTGCCTGCCTGCGCTTCTATATCTTTGAAAGATTGAATATACTCCGCATCTACTACTTCTGATGTTCTTTCCCGCGTCTTACCCAGTTCGTCATCAGCCAGCAGTGCGACAATGTCTTTGACGTCTTCGATTGTTGCCATTCTGAAGTTCATTGCCTTCCCCCTTTTACAAATTTTTGTAATTAAAAGAATATTCAAATATTTATTTGACATCTAAAAATCTATAGTCTACTATTACACTCAGGAATTGTCGACAATCTGTAGTAGTTTATTTTATATAGTTCTTAAATTATATAATAAAGGGTGTTAGAAATGATTACAAACGTGGGTAAACTAAATTGTGAAAAGAGAATATATTCAAATAAAAAAATACTCATAGCCATGATTACTTTCAACTATTATTTCCTTTGAAAGGATCTATGAAAATTGAAACCACAGAATATCAAACTTTGTTAGAACAGAATCATTTGTTTTTCTTAACCCCATCTAGCCAACACACTTTTTACTCATACGATAGAAATGAATTTTTAGTATTAGATATTTCTAAATCATTAATTCCTGATAAATTCCAAATATCTGACACAATATTGAATGATCAATATTTACCATTAGATAAAAAATGGGAAGCAATTCGTTTTCTTTTTTTGAATGAACTAAGTACTAATGAATCAAGTAATGACAGATTAAATTTACTAATGAAATACGCTTTTGAATATCTTTTTCCCTCCACTCCTATTCATATATCGTTGAACTACTTAAAGCAACATTACAATGAAAAGATAGACATCAAAACCCTAGCAGAGATGGAGAATTTTCATCCCTCATATTACACCACTTGGTTTAAAAATACATTTGGAATATTACCGAGTAAATATATTCAGCATTTGCGGTTGGAGAAAGCCAAGGAGTTATTAAAAGAAACCAATTTATCTATTTTAGAAATTGCAATAGGAGTTGGATTTAACCATGCAAGTTCTTTAAATAAACTATTTATTAATACATTCAAATTCACACCAAAGCAATACCGAAAAATTCATAGAAACAGATAAAAAGAACTTAAAAATGGAAAAGAATATAGCTGTTTAAATCGTTATACTTATAAATGTAGTGATTTAAATAGTTTTTCCAACTAATTTGCTACAGTATTTATAACAAGGGAGGAATTATTAATGGTAATGCCTAAGGCGATTACATTCGATTGTTTCGGCACATTAATTGATTGGGAGGGAGAGATTCAGAATTTTTTTAAACTAATTTTAGAAAGACATGGGGTGGAGGATGCTGATGTTGTAGCGTTGCAAAGACATTGGGAGAAAATTCAATTTGATTATATCCAAGAGGAATACAGACCTTATAAAGATGTGTTAAAAAACACATTGCCAATGGCTTTTCGTGACTATGGTTACCCTTTCAGTGCTGAGGATGTTATTAATTTTTCTCAATCAATGGGACAATGGAAGCCATTCCCAGATACTATAGAAGCATTAAAGGAATTGAAAAAATATACAAAAATCGCTTTAATAACTAATACAGATGATGCCATCATAGAAGAAACTATAAAACAACTTGATGTAGAATTCGATGCGATTGTTACTGCAGAACAGGCTGGAGCTTATAAAGCAAATCACGAAGGTTTTTATCTTGCTCTCAAAAAATTGGATTTAGACAAATCTGATATTCTTCATACAGGTTTTGGCTTCAAATACGATGTTATACCTGCTAGTGAACTTGGTATTGAATCCTGTTGGGTGAATCGATATGGAGAAGTCCGGCCTGCAAATGTAAAAGAAGATTATTTAGTCGGGGACATGAAAACGTTCGCTTTGCTTATAAAAGGGATGGCACATTCTGAAGAATCATTTTAGTATATGTGTTTGCTACCACTATATACTTTTTCCTGCATTATTATTTCTATGTTTATGAATAAATGTGCTAAATCTTGATATAAAATCGCACCTGATACCAAAGAAATATTATCCTTTTGGATATTGATATGCTCTCTTTGTTGTGGACAGAAAAAATAGTAAAATTCTCTAACCTACTACAGAGAGCATTTTATTATGTCTAAAAAACAAAGAAAGCTGCTGGTAGCCGATATCCGGCCGTTTTCGATCGCTGTTATTTTGAAATCCATTGGAGCAGCCCTCACTTATTAAACTAATTTCCTATTGGCGATCTACATATCCAAGTTTCATTCTATACTTCACTCAGTATATTTTTTGTGTTTAATATCGCATTGCCCTCAAATATCTGTCTCTTGATATTTACAATCATTGAGGCTTCATTCTCATTTATGACTGATTTATTCAATAAACATTCAAACCATTCCTTCACTTCCTGAGGATATATATTTCCTGCTATAGAAGACAGTCGGTTATATCCCGACTGTACCTTATCTTCCAACTCTAATTCTCCCCCGGCATAAAACAAAAACTCTTTATTTAATATGTTCTTTTTAATTTTTTCTAGTTTTGCTTTGTCGCCGGGGTCTTTTATTCCTATAACCGATTCGTTCATACTCAAATACACGATGCTTTCATATGATAAGTCAAACCCTGTCCTTTTAGGGTTATTGTATAGAATAACCGGTTTACTAGCCAAACTTATTATTTTATCAGGGTAATTAATCGCTTCTTGCTGCGAAGGTATAATATAAGGTGGGTGTCCTAACATAATAGCAGATACTTTGGACTGACTGATTCGTTCTGCAAGTTTTTCAGCATCTTGTTGTCTCAAAGCTGAGATACCAATTATAATCTCCATTTCTTTAATCAGTTTCTGTCCTGACTCTATTGCAGAAATAACATTCAACTTTTCAACTACATTCATACTATGTTGTTCACCCTGTGGTCCCACATATAAAAACTGACCTTATACCTTGCGAATACAGTTCTTGAATATGACCAATAGTTTTATCAATATTTAATTTTTCATCTTTATCAAATGCTGTAGGTACAGCTACATGCATTTATTCTGTTAACATATAATCAACCTTTCAATATCGACTAAAAACTAAGGGATAAAGCCTTCAAAGACTTTATCCCTTAAAAATTCATTGATAATTATTTTAGGATCATAAATTAGTTTGTAGCTTGTTTAAAAGCTTCATCCAATATCTCCAGCCCCTTATTTAATTCTTCATCCGTTATTACTAATGGAAGCAAAAATCGAATAACATTGCCGAAAGTACCCGCTGAAAGTAACACTAAGCCGTTTTCATTGGCATAATCTGTTATTTTATTTTTTGTTTCTGTTTCCGGGGTGCGTTTCTTATCATCCTTCACAATTTCAACTGCAACCATTGCACCAAGACGTCTGACTTCTCCAACAAACGAAAATTTTTCCTGATAAGATTTTAAGGCTACTTCAAGTTTCTCCCCAATTCTTTCTGCTTTATTACAGAGGTCTTCTTCCTCAATAACATCTAGCACTGCCAACCCTGCGGCACAAGCAACTGGGTTACCTGCAAATGTACCCCCAATTTCACCTGTGGCTGCTGAATCTAAAATTTCTGATTTACCAACTACACCACTTAAAGGCAGACCAGCCGACAGTGACTTTGAAACTACCATCAGGTCCGGTTCTATTTCAAAATGTTCAGAAGCAAATAATTTCCCGGTACGACCAAAACCTGTTTGAATCTCATCAGCAATAAAAACAATATCATGCTCTTTACAAAAATCAGCAACTTTCTGAACAAAGTTTTTTGGAGGGATTATAAATCCAGATTCACCCTGGACCGGCTCCATAACAACACATGATACATTTTCAGGTGCCACTGTTTCTATAAAGAACTTCTGAAAATCTTCTATTATCATTTCAGTATATTCGTTTTCGGTTAATGAAGGATGTTTACGATATAGATTAGGATATGGTGCATGATATATATCTGATGCAAATGGCCCGAATCCATTTTTATAAGGCTTTACTTTACTTGTCATACTCATCGTTAAATTTGTACGTCCATGAAAACCGCCTTTAAATGAAACAATCGCTGACCTACCAGTATATTTCCTCGCCATTTTAACTGCATTTTCTACACCTTCAGCGCCGGAATTAAAAAATGCAGCTTTCTTATCAAAATTACCCGGAGTGATACCACACAGCTTTTCTGCCAATTCAATATAGCTTTCATACATAATGCAATTAAAACCGGGATGCAAAAATTTATCTACTTGGTTTTTAACCGCTTCTGTCACTTTAGGATGAGTATGCCCCACATTTAATACACCGATAGCTCCACCAAAATCGATAACTTTTTTACCATCAGGATCTGTAATTGTTGCCCCTTGTGCATGACTTGCAATACTCTTATTACCATTACTCACACTTTTAGAAACAAATTGTTCTCTTTTCTTTTGAAGCTCTTGTGTTTTACTCATTTCAATGTAACCCCTTTCATTTCTCTTTAAAATTTATATATTATTTTTCAATAATTCAACAAAATAATCGCCAACCTCTGAAGTTGAGGCTGTTCCTCCTAAATCGGGTGTCAGTCTATCTGTTTCTTTTAAAATAGTGACTATGGTATTCAGTAAGACTTTCCCCCATCCCTCTTCTTCAAAGTAATCCAGCATCTGACTGACTGACCAAATTGCAGCCAGAGGATTCGCAATTCCTTGACCCGCGATGTCCGGTGCTGATCCGTGGACCGGTTCAAACATTGAAGGATAATTCTTTTCCGGATTAATATTTGCGCCGGTAGCCAGACCAAGGCCACCTGTAATGCCGGCACCTATATCAGTTAGAATATCTCCAAATAGGTTGGAAGTGACTACGATTTCAAACCTTTCTGGATTGGAAACAAAATATAAACTGGCAGCATCAACCAAATATGAAGAGGTTTCAACATCGGGATATTCATTGCCTATTTCTTCAAAAACTTCATCCCAAAAAACCATTGAATAATTTAATGCGTTACCTTTACTGACACTAGTTAAAGATTTATTTTGTTTACGTGCTTCTTCGTATGCATAACGAATAATTCTTTCAGTTCCTTTTCGTGAAAAGACACCAGTTTGAAGAACAACTTCTTCAGGCTTTCCTTTGTATAACCAATCTCCTACACCAGAATATTCACCCTCACTATTTTCTCTTATTACTAAGAAATCGATATCCTCTTTCTTTTTATCTTTAAAAGGTGTGAGTCCTTCATTTAATAAAGTAATCGGACGCAAGTTGACATACAAATCAAACTCTCTTCGTATTCTTATCAATAAATCTCGCAAAGAAATATGATCAGGGACGCCGGGATATCCCACTGCACCTAAGTAAACTGCATCAAAATCCTTTAACTTATCGATACCGTCTTCATCCATCATTCTTTCTTTTTCCAAATAATATTCGCAACCCCAAGGGAAAGATTCAAAAGAAAATGATAAATTTTCATCAAGCTGTTCTATTGTTTTTAATACTTTCACGCCTTCGTTTATCACTTCAGAACCAATTCCATCACCAGGTATTAATGCAACTTTATATTTTTTCATAGTAACTCCTTAAATATCATGAACTAAATTCCGATTGATACATATTGTGTTTCCAAAAATTCATCTATACCTTGATGTCCGCCTTCACGTCCTAACCCGCTTTCCTTCAAACCACCAAAGGGTGCCTGCACTGCTGAAGGTGCACCATCATTCCAACCAACAATCCCAAAGTCAATTTCCTCTATAATTTTCGTTCCACTAGATATATTTTCTGTGAACACATAAGCAGCAAGCCCGAAAGGTGTGTCATTTGCTAATTGAATTACTTCTTCTATTGTTTTGAATTTCTGAATCGGGGCAACCGGCCCAAAAGTCTCTTCATTCATCATTAACATGTCATTTGTTGCATCCTTTATAACTGTAGGTAAGTAATAATTACCTTTTTCTGCAGGCTGGTCTCCCCCATAAACTATTTGAGCGCCTTTATTTAAGGCATCTGAGACATGATTCGACACTTTTTCTACCCCTGCTTTATTTATTAAAGGTCCTATATTAATACCATCTTCCATCCCATTACCGACTTTCAGTTCCTTAACCTGCATAGTAAGTTCATCGATAAAGACATTGTAAATTCCAGATTGCACGTAAATTCTGTTACCACACACACATGTCTGTCCTGAATTTCTAAACTTTGAAGCAATAGTACCCTTTACTGCTTTTTTGATATCTGCATCATTAAGAACAATGATAGGTGCATGTCCTCCAAGCTCAAGACTCAACTTTTTAACTGTATCAGCACCTTGTTTCATAAGTATTTTTCCAACCTCTGTGGAACCAGTAAAAGTAACTTTTTTAACCCTTGAATCTAGTAAAAGAACTTCACCAATTTCACTAGATGATCCGACAACAACATTGATTACACCTTTCGGGAAACCAGCTTTCTCAGCTAATTGAACAAGTTTAATTGCGGTTAATGGTGTTTCACTAGAAGGTTTGATAACCACACTGCAACCAGCGGCTAAAGCCGGCCCCATTTTTCTTGTCAACATTGCGGCTGGAAAATTCCAAGGCGTGATGGCAGCGACTATACCAATAGGTTTTTTCCATACCTGAAGCCTCTTATTCTGATCATGGGTAGGAATCATTTCGCCATAAATTCTTTTTCCTTCTTCTGCATACCATTCTATATAATTTGCAGCATAATGCACTTCACCCTTTGCTTCTGATAAAGGCTTGCCCATTTCTTTTGTCATCAATTCTGCTAACTCGTCTTCATTTTCAATCATTAAATGATAAAATCTCTTCAGAAGAGTCGCTCTTTCGTAAGCAGTCGTTTTTGACCAAGATTTAAATGCCGTATCTGCAGCTTCTATTGCCTCTAATGCTTCCTCTTTACCTCCTCTAGGAACTTCTGAAATCAATTCTCCAGTTGCAGGATTATGAACAGCAGATTTTTTCAACTGTTCACCTTTCCATTCTCCGTTTATATAAAGTAAGTTATACATTATTACACCCCTATTTATGTTTAAATTTAACTAACCAAGAAATTTCCCTTCCACATATTCAATGTGAGTAAGAATTTTCTTTTCTACTAAGTTTGGGTCTTTCGTCAACAAAGCATTCATTAACTCTTCCTGCTCCTTATAGAAGGCTTCAGGACTTGTGTAATATTCATCCAAATATAATAAAAAAGTCCTAATTTGAACTTTCACAGATTCATAGAGTTTGATAATCCTTGAGTTTCCAGATAAATTTATAACGTAGCTATGAAACTGCATATCTAGATCAAATAAATCAATCCAATCATTGTTACTATTTTTCTTCTTCATTTCATTCAATATATCTTTTAATTCAGAAAATTCCTTTTCGCCTAGAGATGGTAATGCTTTCAAAAATGCATAAGATTCAACCATTAATCTTAAATCAATAATTTCTCGCCAATCTTCATTAGAAAAATCAGATACGTACGTCCCCTTTCTGGGTTCTATAACAACCATTCCGTCATTTTCTAAAATTTTGAGTGCATCTCTGATAACATTTCTACTTACATCGAATTTCGAAGATAAGTCATTTTCTATTAGTCTTTCACCAAATTCTATTTCTCGCTTCCATATACTTCGTCTGAGCTGTTCAGCTATAAGCTCTCCCAATGAGTCTTTCGCTATAATTTGCTCCATAATGATTAATCCCTTCTATCACTTTTATACAACCACTTTAAAGTCGATTGTCGACAATATAATTTAAATAAACCATAAGCTATACAAAATAGTTTGTCAACTAAATTATTTTATATATTATTCTTACCGTTTATTACTTCATAATTAATTAAGTTAGGTGGGATCTCTCCATTTAATCCAGCGATTAGATTTTTTTTTGCCAGTCTGGACATCGATAGTTCATTTTCTTTTGTCGCTGCTCCAATATGAGGTAAAGTCATTACATTCCTCAAAGACAACAATGGATTATTTGTATCGACAGGCTCCGTTTCAAAAACATCGAGTGCTGCTGCTAATATTTCTTTATTCACAAGGGAATTGTATAATGCATTTTCATCTATATTTCTACCTCTTGAAGCATTGATGAAAATCGAAGTTTCCTTCATTTGTTTAAATTGTTCAGCTCTCATAAAATGCTCAGTTTTCTTAGATCCAGGGATCATCAGAACAACAAAGTCAGATTCTTTTAATAAGTATTCCAAATCACAGAAAGTCGCATCATAAATATCCTCTATTTCAGGTTTGCGAGAACGATTATAATAAAGAATTTCCATATCAAATCCTAAGTGACATCTTTTAGCAATGGCTTTACCTATTCCTCCCATTCCAATGATACCAATTTTTTTATTATGAACGTCAGTACCAAACTGGTCAATCTGGAGATATTTTTTCCATTTTCCTTCTTTTACGAATTTATCCAGCTCAGGTATTCTCCTTGCTGAAGCTAATATCATCCCAAGTACAGCGTCTGCTACTGTATCAGTTAAAATGCCTGGGGTGTTGGTAGCCATAATATTGCGTTTAGTCATTTCTAAAATATCCAGATTGTCGTATCCTACTGATACATTCGAAACTATTTCTAAGTTTGGAGCTAAATCTAATAATTCTTGAGTTACTTTCAATTCTAGTCCAATAATTCCACTGGCTTCTTTTAGTTCTTTTTTAAAATCTTCATCTTCAATGTATTCATAATTCTCAAAATATGAAACTTTATATTCTGATTCCAACGCATCTCTCACCGGTTTAGAAACCCTAGTATAGGCAAGAACTTTTTTCATTTTCCTCCCCCTCGTACAATATCTTTTTTATATTTCATGAATTTCTTTTACGTATTCTAAAATAGTCATTGTAATTGGATTTTGTCAACTCCATTTATACTATTTTTTTGATTATTCCTAATCAAACTAATATTGGAATATTTAGTTGACATTAAAAATTTCATAGTCTAATATTACACTTAAGAATTGTCGACAGTCTACAAAATATATTTGTAAGCGTTTACTATTTAGTTAGATTTTTTAAAATTATTAGTAAGGGGATGTTAAAAATTGAATTTGAAACAATCAATAAGAGAAAGTATTAACACGAAGAAAGAAGATTATATTCAATTGCTTCAGAAAATAATTCAACAACCAAGCACGACTGGTAATGAACTAGAAGCACAAAATCTTGTAGCAGAACGATTAAAGAACTTAGGGTTGGATGTTGATGTTTGGATACCGGATTCTGAAAAGTTAAAGGAAAGTACTTTTTTTAATCCTCGAAGAGATAATTATGAGGACAGCCCAAATGTAGTTGGAACTTTGAAAGGGAAAGAAAATGGGAGATCTCTTATTTTAAATGGGCATATAGATGTCGTACCGGCTGGAGATGAAAGCAAATGGACTAATAATCCTTACTCTGGAAAAGTTATTGATGGAAAATTATATGGTCGAGGCGCCACTGATATGAAAGGAGGAAACATGTCCACTCTGATAGCACTGGAAACAATTATTGATTTAGGCCTTGAATTAAAAGGTGATGTTATTTATGAAAGTGTTATTGAGGAAGAAACAGGCGGTGCTGGCACTCTAGCAGCAATTCAAAGAGGATATAAAGCAGATATCGCATTAATTCCCGAACCAAGCGAAATGAAAATTTTCCCAAAACAACAAGGCTCGCTTTGGTTTGACATTTCAGTAAAAGGTGTTTCTGCTCATGGGGGTACAAGATATGAAGGAGTTAACGCAATAGAAAAAGGTTGGGTTGTTTTTCAAGAAATAATGAATCTTGAGAAAAAAAGAAATAAGCCTTTGCGCGAAGATCCTCTTTACAGAGATAATCCTATTCCTATTCCTATTAACATCGGTCAATTTAACGGAGGCTACTTCCCTTCAGCAGTGCCCGAAGATGCTACTATACAAGGTCGATACGGAGTTGCTCCTGGAGAAACAATTGAAGAAGCTAAAGAAGAGTTCCAATCTATGTTAGATAATTTGAAATCCATTGATGAATGGTTTGACCTACATCCAGCTACAGTTAAATGGGGCGGGATACATCTTCCACCCGGCGGTTGTGATTTAGATCATCCAATGTTAGAAATTTTAAAGACTAAGTATTTTGAAGTTGAACAAGAAGAAGCTATTATTGCTGGTTCTACTTGGGGGACAGATGGGGGCTTGCTTACTCAGGCTGGTGGTATACCTTCTATAATTTTTGGTCCGGGCACAACAAGTATGGCTCACTATACAGATGAATATGTTGAATTAGAGAAAATGTTTAAAACTGCTGAAATCACAGCATTATCTATAATTGAATGGTGTGAAATCGCAGAGAAAAATTAACAAAGGGGACTCTTATCATGAAAAAAATATTTATTTTATTAGGATTGATGATGGCAGTATTGTTAGTGAGCGCATGTACAATTGGTTCAAACGGCGATGCGGAAGATTCTGGTGAAGTAGAAAGTTCAACTGATGAGTCAGAAACAGCAGAGTCAGATGAAAATACCGGTTCTGGTGAATACACTATAGGCGTTTCATATACTACTCCAGAGTCTGGCTCTACTCATATCGGGATGGAAAATTTCAAGGAATTAGCGGAAGAAAAAACAAATGGTGAAGTAGTAATTGAGTTATATCCTAATGGGCAATTATACGCTTCAGAACGGGAGGCAATAGAAGCAGTACAATCAGGGAGTATTGAAATGACAGTGGCAGCTTCTGCACCGGTTGTTGGTTTTAATAATGACTTCTTGGCATTGGATTTACCTTTTATTTTTCCAGATCATGAAACAGCTTATGAGGCTTTGGACGGCGAATTAGGACAAACACTATTAGATGGTTTACCCGAAGTAGGATTAGTTGGATTAGCTTACGGTGAGACTGGGATGAGGCAGATGACAAACAATAGTCACCCTATTGAATCACCTGAAGATTTAAATGGTATGCAAATTCGTACTATGGAAAATGATGTACACATAAATACATTCGATGAGTACGGAGCAAGCCCTTCACCGTTTGCTTTTGGGGAATTATATAACGCACTTCAACAAAATATATATGATGGTATGGAAAACCCTATTAACTTGGTCGACCAAATGAATTTCTATGAGGTACAAGATTATTTAACCATTTCAAATCATGCCTACACTGCAACAGTCGCATTTATTAATAATAATTACTTTGAAAACTTACCTGAAGATATTCAGACTTCCTTGGAAGAAGCTGCGGTTGAATCAATGGATTATCAGAGGGAGGTAGCAAGACAACAGGATGAAGATGGTCTAGAAATTATTGAGGATCATATGGAGATTAATGAATTAACTGAAGAGCAAAGACAAGACTTTATAGAAGCAGCTGAACCAATCTTTGAAAGATACGAAGAAGAAATCGGCACTGAATTAATGGAACTTACACGTTCATATGCAGAATAATAATCCAAGAATATTATTCTAACTATATCGAAGTTTAATTTGTGTGATTGAAGACCATTTATATCATTTTCAATCACACTTATTGAACTTTATTTTTTAAAAAACTTATTGAAAACGATAACAATTTTAAAAAAGGAGCCGAATTATGAGTTTAAAGAATCTATTTGATAAACGAATTGAAGAATTTATTCTTGTTTTAACAATGGCACTTATTGTGTTAATCCTTTTTATACAAGCAACTTTTAGATTTTTTTTAGGGTTCTCTTACAGTTGGGGAGCTGAATTAGCACAATACTTACATATTTGGCAAATATGGATTGGTGCAAGTTTAGCAATTCGTTTACAATCTCACATTAGTGTTGATGTCTTTGTCAAAATGTTTCCTTACGTAGTACAAAAGGTGTTTAAAATTATAGCTATTATATGCTGGTTTATTTTTGCTTTATTTCTTGCGATAGTTGGGACCCAGTATGTCATGGAAATAATGAATAGTGGACAAATAAGCGCTTCCCTTCAAATACCAATGTGGATTCCATATCTAGTAATTCCAATTGGAGGGCTTTTAATGATCATTCGATTAGTTCAACAATTTTATTTAGTAATTACTGACAAAATTACTGTGAACGAAACGGAGGAAATCTAATGACTGTAACTATTTTATTTGTTTCCTTTTTCATCCTGATGTTTATAGGGGTGCCCATCGCCCTTTCTCTTGGGATTTCAGCATTAATTACAATGGTTTTAGCAACAGATAATTCACCAACGATTATTATCCAACAATCTTTTACATCTCTTGACAGTTTTCCACTTATGGCAATTCCGCTTTTTATCTTAGCTGGAGTTTTAATGAGTACAGGCGGCATCTCGAAAAGACTTTTGGATTTAGCGAATGTTTTAATTGGCTTTGTTGCGGGCGGATTAGCAATGGTAACTGTTTTGGCTAGTATGTTTTTTGCTGCTATTTCAGGCTCTGGACCAGCAACTGTAGCTGCTATTGGTACGTTCATGATCCCTTCAATGAAGGAGAAGAACTATGGCAGTGGTTTTGCTGCTGCAATTACCGCCTCAGCAGGATCAATTGGAGTACTTATCCCACCAAGCATCCCATTTGTTATGTATGGAGTGGTGGGCACAGTTTCTATTGGTTCGATGTTCTTAGCAGGGATCATACCTGGTGTTATACTTGGTACTGCATTGATGGTAGTTTCTTATATAACTGCTAAAAAGAACGGTTATAAAGGAGAAGGTACAATACCGACATTCAAAGATGTTTTAAAAGCAACATGGGAAGCAAAGTGGGCTTTGTTTGTTCCTATAATTATATTAGGTGGTATTTATGCAGGTCTGTTCTCTCCAACAGAATCAGCAGCTGTCGCATCAGTATATGCTCTCCTTATAGGTGTGTTTGTTTATAAAGAACTTAATTGGAAGTCTGTATATGAAAGTTTTTCATCTGCCGCTCTGACTAATGCAGCGACAGTAATCATCATAGGTTTCTCTATTTCTTTTGCTTATTTAATGACGAGAGAGAGAATACCATCAATTGTCGCAGATTTTATAGTAAGTATTTCAGAAAATCCGCTTGTAGTCATGTTGATTATTAATATATTTTTATTAATTGTCGGTATGTTTATTGATACAATATCAGCAATAGTAATCCTAACACCAATTTTGCTTCCTGTTGTTACTGATATCGGGTTAGATCCAATTCATTTTGGTGTAATACTTGTAATGAACTTAGCCATAGGTTTTGTTACTCCACCACTAGGAGTTAACTTGTTCGTAGCATCTAACGTAGGAAAGGTTTCTTTTGAAAGGATTGTAAAAGGGATGGTACCTATTTTAATCGCAATGTTACTTGCATTATTAGTGGTGACTTATTTCCCACCACTGTCAAACTGGCTACCAGGATTATGGGAGTAATAAAGTAAATTTATTCATTAAAACTGTGAAAATTACCTTCGAGTTAAAAGTTCTTAACTCGAAGGCAATTTATTTTAGACAATATCCTTAGAATTGAAGATGACGCCGAATTTACTTCTACAAAGTAACTGCTTCAAAAATGATTGCCTACACATATGAAAATAACACACTCTTCAAGCGGTCAGACTTATTATAATTTTCGTTTTAAATGTTATGAAAAACATTTCACTACTAGTCTTAGATTTGGCTGATGCAAATTCTGTCTAAGATAGATTGATAAATATAATTTAGATTTTACTAAAGCAGAATCTGATTGCCTGTCTGAGCTTCCATATCTTTGAAATACTGGTTGTGCTCTTCACCCACAGCGTCTGATACCGATTTACGCGTTTTTCCAAGCTCATCAGGCAAGCAGTGCGACGATGTCTTTGATTGTTGCCATTCTGAAATTCATTGCCACACCCCTTTTTTATATTAACTTTAAAACCATAAAAGATTGAAGGTTTTAAAAACCATTTCCCTTTACAATAACAATTCAGTACACAATTATTTAACAAAATAATATTCATGATCATTCTATAATTCATAAGGTTGCTTAGACAGCCGTATGGTTGATTCTGGCGTTCTAAATATTAATCTCAATGATATGGATATTCAAATCCTCACCGGAGCCCAAAGACAAAAAATACAGCCCACCCGGACGGCTAAGCTGTATTTTAAAGAGATCGATAAAAATATAATTATTAAAAAATTTATCATAATAAATCTTATGCATAAAGTGGTATATAATAAATGATAAATGTTGCAATAACGATAACTACACCTGAAATAATTAATATCGCAGGAAACTTTTTAGTCAGTTTAATCTCTTTCTTATCGTATTCTTCTTCAGGCATAACAAGCAATTTTTCTCTGTAGGTGATTTCTTCTTTTGTTGGTCTAGTCAGCGAAGAAGCGATGATTAATGCAATCAATGAACCTATGAAACCGAATACTGCTGAATTCAAATAAGATGGCAACTCAACAATCCCAGATTGTATTACTAACTCGGTTATTACAACACCTAAAGTACCGAATAAAATACTATAAAAAGCAGCAGCTTTCGTGACTCTCTTCGATAATACACTTGCAAATGCAATCGGTCCCCAAGCTGCCGCAAACAATGTCGATGCAAACACTGAAATCCAAAAAATTGCTGGTGGTTGCCATAAAGTAAACAACAGTGTAATTGCTGCTACAAATAGTATCATCAATCGGCTGATACGAAGCAACTTCTTCTCTGAAATATTATCAGTACGGAAAACATCTTTTGTAAAACTGTTACCAATCAACTGCAAAAATGTGGATGCAGATGATAAGGCAGCTGTTAAGATACCACTAATGGCCAGAACACCTATCCATGTCGGCACGTGGTTTATCACTGACCATATAAACACTCTTTCAGTCGGGTTAATCTCAGAATTTAAGACATTGACAGTCATTATTGTAAAGTGAAGTCCCAGATATATTAAAGCAAGGACTATTGTAGAGATAAATCCTGAGCGGATGGCCACGTGTTCATTCCTAGCCATCATATAACGACTGCTCTGCCATGGGCTCACTGAGATAACCAATCCCCACACTATCCCGATTATGACACACCACAATAATACTTCAGTCGGGGATCCCATATAGGCGTCTGGCCCTGTAATGCCATGCCAGGACATTAAATCCGGTTTATTTTCTATATTGGCAGAATCCAAAATTGCATCCGGATAACCGCCTGCTGCATTGAAAATATACGGAATCGATAAAAATGTTGCCACTGTGAATAATAAGAACATCAGTGTATCAGTAATCAGCACTCCTTTTGCGCCAGCCGCAAAGGTCAATATAGTAAATACGGATATAACAATGATTAAAGATACTATGTAATTGAAACCGGTAATTTCAGCAAGTAATAATCCAGCCCCTTGAGTGACGGCAACCAAGTAAGCAGTGATCCCTATAATCAAAGTAAATGCAGCTATCAATCTCACCGCACGGGAGTTAAACCTCGCACCGAAGTATTCCGGCAAAGTCAGTGCTCTGCTCCTCCGTAAAAATCTGCCAAAAAAAATCACACCAATTACATAACCAGGTAATACGAACGTTGACATGATAAGCATTGGAATACCATATCCTTCATATGAGAATGCAACATCCCCCATAAATGCCACTGTGCTCAAATATGATGCAACTAAAGATCCTACTATTAATATAGTTGGAGCATTTCTACCTGAAACATAATAATCTTCTAAATTTTTGACTCTCGTAGAAACAACCAGCCCCACAATGATAAAAAATGTGAATGCTACGAGAGCACCTACTGCATAAATCATTTAATTCCCCCTTGTCATTATTTTGTGTAAATACGGTCTAAGAGGAGTTTTGATATGATACCAACCACAACAAGTACCCCTCCAAAAGAAATTGAGAATAACAATTCTCCGATAGCCATTTTATTTCCTCCTCGTAAATTTACTCCTATAACTTATCTTGAATTCTAAAGTACATATTTGCTGCTGATACTAAGGATTCTTTTTGTTGATAAAACGGAATAGTTTTTAGCTTTACATTTTCAAAAGTCAGATTCAATCTTTCTTGTTTAGTTATTATTTGTGATAACAATTTTCCATGCAGTGTACTTTGTGAAGCACCGTGTCCGGTATATCCTACCGAATAATATGCACCTTCAGATGTTTTTCCGATAATTGGAAATTTATCTATTGTTGCTCCAATTATGCCTCCCCAAAAATAATCGATTTTTGTTTCTTTTAACTGTGGAAAAATACTTTTTAACAGAATTTTCAACTCTTGTTTATATTTTAGTTTAGCTGGAGACTTTATCCCAGAACCACCTAATATTATTCTATTATCAGAAGTTCTTCTAAAGTAATTTGTTAAATTAATAGTGTCATATAGATTGCGATTATTAGGTATTAATTGATTAATAGTGTCATCGTTTAATTGCTCAGTAGCGATGATAAAGCTTCCTAAAGGAAAAATTCCTTTGTGTAGCTCTTTCGTAATTTTTTTTGAATAACCATCTGTACCGTATACAAGATTTTCAGCATAAATGGTGCCTTCAGAAGTAGTCAATTTAAACTTTCCTTTAATCTTAGTAATTTTCAGGGCTTTAGTATTCTCGTAAATTTGTGCCCCCATATCATTTGAGACTCGAGCTAAACCTCTCAAATAGTTAAGAGGATGAAATTGATAACTCAGTGGATCAAAATATGCTGCTTTGAAAAAGTCTGAGGCTAATTCGTCCTTTACATCTGTTCCTTCTAGTACATGTATATCACGCTGAAAATATTTACCCACAATTTCTTGTGTTTCTTTGAAATCAGAGATTTTCTTAACTTTTCTTGAAAGCCCTATATGACCACATTGTTTTACATCACAATCAATATTATGTCTTTTTGCAATATCAAAAACAGTCTCGTTAGCTAATAAAGCATAATCATCCAATTTTTTTGCTTCTTCAATACCAAATTTTTCAATTAATTCTTTTGGAGATAATTTATATCCAGTATTCATCATTCCACCGTTTTTTCCACTAGCTCCAAATCCAACTGTTTTTTCCTCTACTACTACAGTATTAACACCTTTTTCTTGTAAATGATAGCTTGTCGAGATTCCAGTAAAACCTGCACCAATTATAGCAACATCAGTATGAACCTCTCCTTCTAGTGGAGGATAATCAATTTTATTTGATGAGGTTGCTTCCCATAATGTACGCGTCTCCAAATTTTAATCTCCTTTCATTTATAGGAAATTGAATTTTTTTAAATCAAATTCCCGATCGATAAATATTTCGTATCCAAATACGCTTCGATGCCCTCAGGACCGCCTTCTTTGCCGAGGCCGCTCTCTTTCAGGCCGCCAAATGGGGCATGGGCTGCCGACGGGGCACCGTCGTTCCAGCCGATGACGCCGAAATCCAGCTGTTCCGACAAGTACAATCCAACTTTATAGTCATTCGTGAAGTAATATGCCGCGAGACCGAAAGGCAGTCCGTTCGCAAGCTCGACCGCTTCATCTATATCCGTGAAGGACTGGATCGGAATCAACGGCCCGAATGTCTCTTCATTCATGATTTTCATGTCCTGATTCGAATTTTTAATCACAGTCGGTTCATAGAAATATGTCTTTTTATCAGTGTCGACAATGCCCGCGCCGCCGCACAGGATCTCT
>Ga0079226_10000580_pt1 | contig 26098 bp, 13 predicted proteins | sample Poulit2014_FD_76345 | JGI IMG/M metagenome (GOLD analysis project Ga0079226, IMG submission 76345) | Agricultural soil microbial communities from Georgia to study Nitrogen management - Poultry litter 2014 | ecosystem: Environmental > Terrestrial > Soil > Agricultural land | place: USA: Georgia...
CAACGGTGGCACCACGACTTTGGCGGTGGTTCACCAGCTGCGGGATCGGCAAGGGTTGACCATCGCCACCAATAACCTGCGCATACCAGCCGAACTTCCGCCGTCACTGGAATGCGAGCTCTACATCTTCGGCGGGCACGTGCGCACGGTCGCGCAGACCACCACCGGGGCGATCTCGTTCGCGGTCGCTCAGCTCGATGAGGAGATCGACGTGCGTGCCGATATCGCCGTGATCGGTGTGGGCGGTGTGAATGCCGATGGCTTCTCCACCAGCAATGTGGGCGATGCGGCGATGATGGCCGAGATGATGGACCGCGCCGAACGCGTCGCGGTGGTGGCCGACTCCTCCAAGTACGGCAGTACGTTGTTCGCCCAGGTGGCTCCCTTGACCAAGGCGACCTATTTCGTCAGCGACGCTCCGCCTCCGCCGCCGATCGCAGCCGCGATGAAGAAGGCGGGCGTGTCGATCATCACCCCGTGAGGATGCCGGGCACGACGGCGACACTCGCCGGCCCATGATGATTGCCGTTCGTCGGTCGAGACATCCCATGTTTTTGCTGCCATTGGTTGAACATGGTGATTCTCGTTCGGTAGTGTGCATCGTGGTTTGACCGACGATCACGATGGAGTATCGGTGTCATTTCGAACAATCAGGCGCTCACGCCGCCTCGCTGTGCCGCTGGCGGCCGCAGTGACCGCCTCAGCAATGATCGGAGCTTTCATGGTGTCGGTCCCCGCTGCCCCGGCTCATGCGGCACCTTCGGACGACCTCAACATCGCCTTCATCGGATCGCTCGTGGGCACCGAGGCGTACACCACCCAGGGTGATGAGGTGATGCGCGGCACGGTGCACCGCATGGCCGGCGGCGAGACCCAGCCGGAGACCGGTGGCGTGCAGCTCGCCGGCCCTCAGCAGGGCATCGGCTTCGAGCCCTCGCAGTTCACTCTCACTGACGAGGGCACCGCACCGGCCGCGTTGACCACCAGTTTCCTGGCCGAGATGACCTTCGTCCCCGACGAGTGGGAGTCCATGGACACGCTCTTCGCCGCCGGCGGCAACCTGTTCGTGCGCGCCGAGAACGGCCGGCTGGTGTACGGCTTCGACTCCAACGACGGGTCCTGGCAGCAGCACCGGCTCCAGACCGCACTGCCCGCGGCGGAGGAGGAACACGCCCTGTCGCTGCGCTACGACGTCACCGCCGATGGCGCCACCATGAGGGTCTGGCCGGACGGTGAAGAACTGACCCCGGTGACGTCCGACGTACCGGCCCGCGTGCACGCGGATCTGGCCAAGAGTTTCGGTTTCGGCAACGACGTGCACCCACAGGGCCGAGAGCGTGGCCTGACCGGGACACTGCTGCAGCTGCGCGTGCTCGCCGACCCAGCACCGCAGGAAGCACTCGAGTTCCAGCCCACCGCGCTCACCACGGACCTGTTGGACGTCTCCTTCGAGGGGGAGGCGGCCGAGGGACAGTACTCCCCCAGCGCGCCGGAGACGCTGGCCGGCCGGCTCGACCTGCGCCCCGGCACCGCCGTCTCCAGCGGTGACCTGGTGCTCGATGAGCCCACCGAAGCCGCCACGTTCACCGCGGCCGAGGACGTCTTCGGCGAGTCGAACCTCGATGCGGCCTTCGTGACCGAAGTGGAGTTCACCCCCAGCGGGCATCAAGCCCCACTCGCCACGGTCCTGGCCGTGGGCGGCAACCTGTTCGCCCGGTTCGACGGCGGGACGTTGCAGTACGGATACAGCGCCCAGATCGAGGGAACCTGGCAGGACTTCGCCGGCTCCGCCGTCGCCCCGGCTGCGGGCGAATCGCACGTGCTGTCCCTGGCCTACGTGCCCGGACCCGAGACCACGACCCTGATCGCCTGGCTGGACGGGACGAAACTGCCCACGGTGACCGGCCCGGCGCCCTCGACCACCAACACCGAGGTGACCGGTACGCTCTCGGTCGGCAACGAGTTCACTGCCCAGGCGGGCGAACGTGCCTTTGCCGGCACGGTGCAGCGAGTACGGTTCGCCACGTTGAACGACGCCTTCACCCCGGAGGCGTTCATCTACCAGGACGCCAGCGAGGTCGAGTGCGAGCCGCTGGAGGACCTGCAGCCCTCGAACTACATTGCCATCAGCTCCAGCGACTGCCCCGAGAATCTGGTGGCCAAGGCCAATGCGGTGCGCCCCACTGATGCGCAGCTGGACTGGCAGGAACTGGAGCTGACCGCGTTCATCCACTTCGGCATGAACACCTTCTACGACCAGGAATGGGGTGACGGCACCGAGGACCCGTCCAAGTTCCAGCCCACCGAGGAGATCGACGTCGATGGCTGGGTGCGCACCCTGCGCGATACCGGGCACCGGCTGGCGATCTTGGTGGTCAAGCACCACGACGGCTTCCTGCTCTACCCCTCCCGCTACACCGACCACGACGTCGCTTCGAGCCCGTGGCGCAGCGGTCAGGGCGATGTGCTGCGCCAGTTCGTGGAGGCGTGCGAAAAGTACGGGATGAAGGTGGGGGTCTACATGTCCCCCGCCGATTCCAATCAGGAGATCAAGGGGGTGTACGGCAACGGGTCCGAGCCCTCCCCGCGCACGATCCCCACGCTCGTCGAGGGCGATGACCGCGCGGGTGAGGACCTGCCCACCTTCACCTATGACGCCACCGACTACGGCGCCTATTTCCTGAACACGCTGTACGAGGTGCTCACCCAGTACGGGCAGATCGATGAGGTGTGGTTCGACGGCGCCGAGGGCAACACCACCAAGAACGAGGTGTACGACTACGCCGCGTTCTACGACATGATCCACCAGCTGCAGCCGAACGCCGTCGTGGCAGTGGGTGGCCGGGACGTGCGCTGGGTGGGCACCGAGGGTGGTTTCGCCCGGCAGAACGAGTGGGGCCCGGTGCCGATCTCGAATCCGCAGGACGGCGGAAAGATCGACCAGGTGGCCACCTCCCCCGGCGTGGACCAGCGCACCGGGAGCCGGGAGCATCTGGTGCGGGCCGCTGCCGCCGGGGCCGATGCGCTGCACTGGTGGCCCACCGAGGCGGACATGAAGCTCACCGGGGGCTGGTTCGCCCATCCCGATGACGTCCCCAAGACCGGTCAGGAGCTGCTGGGGCACTTCCAGCAGACCGTGGGCCGCAACTCGGTAATGCTGTTGAACACCCCGCCGACGACCACGGGACAGTTCGCTGCGGAGTCGGTGGCCTCGCTGCAGGATTTCGCGGCCCAGCGGCGCAAGGCGTTCACTGCCGACCACGCCCTGGGCGTGCCGGTGATGGCCGGCGGCGAGCAGACCGCCGCGATCACCGATGGCAATTCGCGCAGCTCCTGGACCAGCCAGGAGGCCACCGGTGCGGTCACCATCGACCTGGGCGAGGCCCAGCCGGTGTCTCGCGTGGGGCTGAGCGAGGACGTGGCCGATGCGGGCCAGGTGGTGGAGCAGTTCACCATCGAGGCGTACGTGGACGGCGCGTGGCAGCAGGTCGGCGAGGCGGGCACGATCGGGGTGCAGCGCATCGTGGCGTTGGACGATCCGGTGACGGCGAGCAAGTTCCGGATCACGGTGACCAAGGCTCGCGCGCCGTTCTCATTGGCCGAGGTGAACCTGTGGGAGCAGCTGGACCAGGATCCGGGCAAGCTCACCGGGGTGCATCTCGACTGCACCGCCCCGCGAGCCGGCGATGGCTCCCAGGAGCGACCCTTCACCTCGTTGGAGCAGTTCCGCGATGCCGAGATCGCCCCGGGTGCCAGCGTGGTGCTGCATCAGGGGTCGTGCGCCTACGCCGAGGTTCCGTTCTGGGGGTACGGCACCCCGGAGCAGCCGATCACCGTGACACTGGCCGACGGCGTCGCGCCCACTTTCGGGGAGCATTCCGCTGAGGAAGTCTTCGGACCGATGACGGCGCAGGGCTGGGTGCTGGAGTTCGGTGACAGTGACGAAGATGGTGGAGAAAGCGACCAGGATGGCGACGGCGAGGGTGAAGAGGACGGCTCCGGCGACCATGACGGTCACGGTAACCACGGGGGTCACGGCAACCACAGGGGCCATGGCAACCACGGGGGCCATGGCAACCATAAAGGCCACGGCGGTGGCCACGGCCACGGAGGTGGCCATGGCGGTCACCATGGCCACCGCGGGCATGCGGGTGGCTAGCGGAGCGCTGCGGCCGTGCGGTCCAGTCCGTCCAGCGCCGCCTGCTTCTGCTCGATTGGTAGCCAGCTCGCTTCCAGTGATGACCGTGCCATCCGGGTCAGGCGCTCCAGGCTGACTCCCGCCTCGGCCAGGATCAAGGATGTCCTGATTGCAGACTCTGGTTGGCAGAGGCAGACACTACCCTTCGATACCTCGACGTTGCTGAAGCCTCCTCCGTTGCCGCTCCAGATTCTTGAGCTCTTTCAAATCGTAAAGATACCGGTACGCAATTCGCTTAGCTGTAACTGACTGCGTCCCTACAAGCTGAAGCGAGACTTCCTCCGACTTAGTCGCCACCGACTCTAGCCACGTCGACGGGTCCGAGCTAGATCCACTTAGCACGAAGGACGCCTCCCTATTCAACTCCTCAACCGGATCGGACGGAATATCAGTTCGGAAACTAACGACTAGCTGCATAGCTAACAAAATTGGCGCGAAGACCGGCGCGAAGAACAGTGCAACGACCTTCGTTCCGAAGGAAACAAGGATATTCTCCCAGGAATAGAACACGTTAGCGTCTAGATTGTCCGGATCACGGAACCTGTAACTGAAGGAAATCATACAGCCCAGTCCTGCAGGAACTGCAGAAAATAAGAGGATCCACAGGACCGGCATGAGGCCACCAAACATCTCGCACGCAACTGCAGCAGCCACCAACGCAACCGTCCGCAGTCCGGACAAGCGATGGCTGCGTACGGCAGCAACGCAGGCCACGACTGAAATGAAAATAAGAACCTTGGCGAACCATTGATTCTCGGGGCTCAATATCCACACATAAATATTCTCAAACCACCCTGGCAGATTCACATCAATCGCCGTGGCGAACCTCTCAATTCCTGATAGGGGACCATAGGCCCATCGGACCTCAAAATCGTCATACACCGCGACCCAGAACCATATACTGAGCCATGAAATGACAATCCACTCTACGAGCGTGTCCCACCTCAATCCGAACAGGGCATTTACTTCCTCACGAATCGATTTCGAATTAGGCGAGTTCTCGTCCACAATCATCCTCGACAATCAACTTATCCCGACATGACTACCTAATAATGCTACATTCCGATGTAGGACAGTGGGTGAGATGAGTGACGGTGGGGCTATTCTAACTTCTCGTTTCGGACGCCCTAAGGCATTGCGCCTCATTGACCCTTTCTTTGGACGAGATTGATCCCCTTCTCTGGTAGTGAGCCCGCGCGACCCCATCTGCGCCTACCGCGGTAATCCATTTCGGCCTACTGTCCCTCTACTGACGGATCCCCTATCCGCCTATCCCCCCACCAGCCCATGCGCCTGCCCGGCCCAGGTGACCATCAACTCATCACGGGCGCGGGTGGCGGCCACGTAGATCAACGACCGCTGTCGCAGCGCCTCGTCCTCCTCATCGTCGGCGCGGGCCGCGCTGCCGGAGCCGAAGGCGTCGGATTCGTTCATGCCGGTCAGGATGACCTTATTGAACTCCATGCCCTTGGCCCGGTGCAGCGTCATCACCGACACGGTCACCTCTCCCCCCGGCGCGGGCGGGTTCTTATCCGGCCCCACGAAGGTGGCCTTCACCCCGTGCTCGGCCAGTTCGCGCACCCACCGCTCGCCGCGGTGCTTCGAGGCGCACAGCAGCCCGACCGTCTCCCCCGGCGGTCCCTGGTCCACCCACTCACGCACCGCCTCACCCACGCCGTCGGCCTCCGCGGCCGCATCAGCGAACCCGCGCAGCACCGGGGCAACGCCCGCCCGCGCGGACCGGTACCCGGCCAGCGATAGCTCTTCGCCGGATAGGTCGGTGAAGTCCGCTCCTTCGAGCACCCCGACGGCGTAATGCAGGTTCTGCGCCGTGGTGTGGTAGTTCAACGTCAGCCGGCGCGACCGGCCCCGAATGTTGATGCCGTGGTGGGAGAGCACCACCTTCGGCGCATAGATCCGCTGGTGGGCGTCCTCGGCCAGGAACAGGTCGTTCTTGCCTTCGGGTACGAGGGCCCGCAGGAACTTCAGGTGCGCGGGGGTGAGGTCCTGGGCCTCATCGACCAGCACGTGATCGGCCGGGCGCTGCACGCCACGGGCCACCCGGTCATTCAAGTATGCAGCGGCGATCATGGCCTTCTCATGCCAGTCCGTGGCCCCGTCCGCGGCCGCCAACGCGCGGTAGGAGGCGATCACCTTCCACACGGCCCGGCGGCTGGCGCGCCCCATGCGCACGCCCCGCCCGGGCCGGCGCACCTTCACGTACTCCCCCTCGCTGGTGATCCGGTTGGAGAGCACCACCAGGGAGTACTCGGCGCGCATGAAGGACGGCGTGACGAAGTCGGGCAGGTCGTTCTGCGCGTCGATGGCCTCTTGCCAGGCCCCCTGACTCGTGACCCCCAGGACGCTGCTGGTGCGCTCCCCCACCACACTGGCCACCGCACTTTGACCACTCGGCCCAGGCGTGTGCAGGTCCTCCCCGGCGGCCATCAGGGTGCGACGAACGAGCGCGTCCACGCCGGCCACCGTCACCCCCGGCGCATCGAGCGCCACCAGCGGCACCGCGGAGTCCAAGAGTTCGAGGTTGCTCTCCAGCGCCTGAGCCAGGTCTGGGCGGATGCCGACGTCGGTCAGGCCCTCCATAGTGTGGCCGTACACACCCAGAATCGGGTAGTGAGGCTGGCTCCTACCCGCGGACGACGACGCAACCGTACCTGCCGTAGCAACGGCCGGCTCGGGTGCGGGTGCGAATTCCAAGTCCGGGCCCGAGTGCTGCTCAGCATCGGCAGGCGCTTCCGCGGAAGCGCTCTTCCTCTTGACTGCACCAGTGGAAGCAGGGGCGACCTGGGCGCGCGCCTCGCGGGCAGGATCGCGGATCCACTCCAGCAGGCTGTACAGCGCGGACCCGGTCGCCCTCCCGGCAACCCACGGGGCATGGCGATCTGCCATGTGACGCAGCGGCAAGTTGATCCCTCGTCAATGGTCGTCTCAAGGGTGTTGAACCGCTGAGGCGGGGATTGCGGGCTCTTCGTGGTTCGTGGTGAAGGTGCCGGCCGCGTCGTAGAGGCGGAAGTGCTCGTGGCCCTGCTGTGATGGGTGTTGTCGGACAACCATCGAGTAGCGAGGACCACGAACTGTGAACGAGCCTACGGGGTCGCGGCGTGATGCCGCGAGCACTATCTTCAACCTGCCTGACTACCGTGTGATCGAGGCGACGGATCTGCCAGGAGGGGGTCGGCGGATTACGGTCGAAGCGACCTACCCGCCGGGTTGTCCCGAGTGCGGGGTGCTCGCCGAGCGGGTCAATTCCCGCCGCCTGCAGCGACTGCACGAGATTCCCCTCGCCGGGACCACAGAGGTCTGGTGGGCCAAGCGGCGCTGGTTCTGTGAGGAGGACCTGTGCGAGCGTGGCACGTTCGCCGAGGCCACCGACCAGGTTCCCCGGTTCGCCCGTTCAACGGCCCGACTCAAGGAGCAGGTAGTGGGCGCGGTGACCGACGCCGGCCGCGCGGTCGCCGAGGTCGCCCGCGCCCACGGCGTCTCCTGGCACCTGGTCCAAACTGCGCTGAACCTGGCAGTGCTGCTATTGCCGGGCGTGGACGAAGTGCGCGTGACGCGGTTGGGCATCGATGAGCACCGCTACCGGTCGGTGCGTTTCTTCCGCGACGAGGCCGGCACCTGGCGGCGGTATGAGCCCTGGATGACCACCCTGGTGGACCTGAGCACCGGGCAAGTCCTGGGCATCGTGGACGGGCGCGACTCGGCCGCAGTGGGCACCTGGCTGTCCGCCCGGTCCCAGGCGTGGCGGGACCGGATCGAGGTCGTCGCCATCGACCCCTCCGCCGCGTTCCGTAAGGCCTTGAGCACCTACCTGCCCCAGGCGGCGGTCTCGGTCGACAAGTTCCACCTGGTGAAGTTGGCGAACGACACCCTCACGCTGGTGCGTCAGCGCCTGACCCGTGACCAGCCTGGACGCCGGGGCGGCAAGAGCGATGCGTCCTGGGTCAACCGCCGGTTGCTGCTGCGCGGAGCCGACACTCTGTCCGAGCGGGGTTGGGCGCGCCTGGAGCACACGTTCCACCAGGACGACCCCACCGATGAACTCTCCGCCGCCTGGGGTATCAAGGAGCAGGTCCGCCGACTGCTGGCCCTGGAGACGATCGCCCAAGCGTGGCAGGAGCGGATGCGCCTGGGCTACTACGTGATGATCGCGAACCTGCCCGAGACCGACCGCCTCTACGACACCATCATCACCTGGTGGCAGGCCATCGAGGTACTGATCACCACCGGCGCGACCACCGCACGCGTCGAGGCCGCCAACACCGGCATCAAGAACATTAAACGCACCGGCCGCGGATTCACCAACGCCGGCAACTACCAAGCACGTATCCTGCTCACCAGCGCCGCGAGAATGGCGGCGTGACCAACCATGACAGCAGGCCATTCACCACGAATCACGCAGAGCCGGATTGCGAGCGCTTTCGGAGTGCGCAGATGCCGTTCGAGGTGACGCTCCTTATCCGGACATCGGGTGCTCTTACCCCAAGGCAGGGGGTCAGGATCCTCCCGGCGACCCGGTCGTTGTCATTGCCGCGATGTGTTCGTCCAACGCGGCAACGAACCGGTCATCTCTAGACAGAGTGCTTGCTTTCAGCCGAGTCGTGAAGCCGCGCGTCGCGCCAAGGCTGAGGGGTATAGCGCTGTACTTCCGAAGCACTGCCGCGAGCGACATCGAGGGCCGAACGGACAGCGGCCGTTCACTCACCTGCCATGCCTCCCTCTGCCCGCCCACCGCGGACGCCGCACTCGGCCACCGACACCCTGGGAGCAGCGCCGTCCGCGTGGCGGCAACAGTCTCACCGGGAGAAACGAGCCGTCTCCCAATCCAAGCAGCGACTGGCACGGTCACCGCATTTCCCACCAGTTTCCAGCGCTGGCCGGGTTTCCCGGCGCCACGCGTCCATCCGGCGCGAAAGCCTTGCAGACGCTCCCCGGCCTCAATGCTCGGTCGACAAATGGTGCGTCCTACCGCAGCGTCCGGGATCCAAACCCCGGGCGGCGAGGCGATTCCGAGTTTCGACCCACCCTTGAGGGTTGGCGTGACTCCCTCACCCCATCCAATCCCGCGGTTGCCCTCGGTCCAATAGAAGCCGTAAGCGCTGTGCTGCCTTCGCGCCGCCGGCATCCCAGCCTCATCAGCAAACAGCACGCCTCGAGGGTCCTCGGTCCGCGAGGCGACCAAGAAGACCCGTCGGCGACGTTGCCGGACGCCGAAGTGTTGGGAATCAACGGTCCGGTACGCCCAACTCCAGCCGTGGTCGTCGAGCCAAGCGGTAATGTGCCGGATCGGGGTCCCCCCGTGCAGGGTCAGCATGTTGGGCACGTTCTCAAGTACGAGCCACGTCGGCGGCACATCGTCGACCAAGCGGAACACTTCGCGGATCAAGCCCGACTCGTCGCCGCCAATGCCGGCCATCCGACCCACCTGGCTGAGGTCGGTACAGGGAAAACCCGCCGTCACCACGTCGGCCTGGGGCAAGGAGCGAAGCTCTCGAATGTCGCCGACAACCGGCGCATCGAAACGGCGCCTCAGGACCGTTCCTGCGGGCTGCCAGTACTCGCACAGCAGGTCGGTCTCTACGCCGGCTCTGCTCAGCCCGAGTTCGAGTCCCCCGATGCCGGAGAAGAGCCCTACTGACCTCACGAAGGCATCCTTGAGGAAGTTAGACGCGGAGTCAAGCCGCCTCGCATCGGCTATTCGAGGCCAGGGAACGTCGACCTGATGACTGCCATCAGCTCGCGCGCTGCCGCTTCATTGATCTGCAGCGACTGGCTGCTCTTGGGTGCGCTGCGTCGCCGATCTGACCCGAACGTCGACAGGTGCAGCAATCGAGTGCCGTCCGCCGCGGTTATCTCCTGATAGAAGCAGTCCACCTCGGTGGGATGCACGCGCACATCCTGGATGCCCTTCTCAAGACTTCTCAACCGTGCCATCTTCGTCCTCTCGCTCTCATAACATATCGATCAGCGCGCCGTGCTGATGCAACAGATCCAGGCGTTCGCGAAGCCCACGGGTGATCAGCAGGTCATTGGTCAGCAGCCCGCACTCAAGACTGCGTTCCGCTGCAGCAGTGGAGAAGTTGGCGCTCGTGATGAGCGCCTCGCGGTCGTCGACGGCGATCAGCTTCGCATGCTGGATGGCGTACGCGTCATCCTCGGGCTTCTCAAGCGTCCAGACCCGTGCACCGGCCAACCGTCTGACGATCATCTCGGCGGCATCCCGCCGTTCCGCGGTGTCTACGACGATAGTGACCGCGACGCCGCGCGCCAACGCGTTGGACAGCGCGACAAGGTGTGGCGAGCCCCAACCTGCGGAGTACGTTGCTGCGTACACCGAACCTTCGGCGCGGTTGATCAGGTCGAGTGCGGCTTTGGTGGTCCGTCCTTCGGCGCCCGGCACGTCGCGGGGGCTCGTCCACACGATGTCCGGGCGCGAAATTTGAGGCACGGCCGCAATGCCTTCCAGAGCTGCCACCCCACGATCAATATCGGTAAGATTCCCCGTCAACTCCCGTAGCAGACCCTTCACCTCGGCCTGGTTAGCGCGATAGGCCTTCTTGGCAGCCAGATTCGGACGGCGGCGCTGCCGTAGATCGGCCGCGATCCGACGGGCCTCCTCTGAGGTGAGCAACTCCCCAAGACGCTCGATAACCGACACGTCAACGCTCCGCGACGAGGCTCTGGAGCAGACCGGGCGTCTTGACCTTCGGGTCGTCGACCAGTCCGAGCAGCATCCGGCGGTCGAGGAACCGGTTGGTGCGCTCGCAACTGGTTTCGCTGAGGAACAGGCAGAAATGACAGGCCGCACCGTGCAAGAATTCCTCCTTGCCTTCGGGGATCCGGTGCCCGCAGATCGGGTCGGACGAGCAACGGCTTCCTCGACGCAGAGCCTCCCTCACAAGGTCTTCGAGCTTGTTTGGCTTGGCTAGTTCGACGAGGCCACCAAGAGTTCCCTCACTGTCGGAGGCGGTGGTGCTGATCAGCAGCCCAGCCGCCGGTGGGTGCTCATCGTCCCCTTGCCAGGCGTAGATGCGCTCGGTCAGGCTTGCAGATCCGTAGCCGCTGCTCATGGCGGCCTCCCGGATCAGCAGGTGCGACAGAGTGTGGACCGCCCAGTAGCGCGGCGGCGGGAACCGGTCGTCGGGGTTGAAGTCGCCGGCCGTCCTGCTAGTGCGTCGCCTGAAGTTGATGCGGTGGGCCTCCTTGAACCGCTGCCACACCTCCAGCTTTTCCACCGACGCTTCCCACCGCGCGATCACGTGTTCGTCGAAGCGGAGGAAGACCCCTTCACCGCGGTCTTCGGTGACCGGTACCCACGTCGGTCGGCCATCCCGCGTGAGTGGCGCGACTCGGTCCGCTGCGTCATCCATCCGGTCGAGTGCGTCGATGCGGGTGAAGCCGATGAATGCGTTGACCTTCTTGAGCTTCTCCACCGCGACGGTCTCGGCGACAACACCCGTCAGGATGCCCGGCACGTCGCGCTGGATGGCGCGGAAGTCGGCCATCCCGGAGTGGCGGGTATATTTCTGCTCATCGGTGAGCACCGCCCACTCGGGCGCCAGGATCGTGCGCGGGTCAGTGCGCTTCTCCGGCGCCGTGAGCGTGTTGGGCATTGCGTGGCCGCGCGCGAGTTGCACAGCCTGCCACAGCACGTCGTCGGGCACATCGTCGAACGCGGCACTTTGCGTGATAGCGGCGGCCACTCGGCGAAACATGCGCATATCCGACTCCGAGCCCGGCCCATCCAGATCGCTCTTCGGGAGAGCCCGAAGATCCGGCACCAGCTCCTCCGGAGTCGCGGCTTCTTCTCTCGGCAGCGCCAACAGGCTGAGCGTCGATGGGAACCACTGGTTTGCCGCACCGAGCATCATCAGCCGACCCTGGTGCTTACAGCGGTAGAACGCGTCGAGGTGAGGGTGCCGGCCCCGGCATTGGGGCAACTTCTTCTCTGCGTCCCGACCGGTTGCCTCACGCATACCTCGCCGGAGGTCGCAGGATTTGCAGACTATCTGCACATCGGGGCCGATGTTACTCTTCCACTCGCGCATCCTCAGTTGCGGGAAAGTGTCGCCGCTGGCGCAGGGCCTACCGCGGTGCACCCACGCGACATAGGGGAACTCGTCAAGGTGCCCGTCGACGCAGGCGATCATGTAGCGGGCCGGCACTACGGCCTGGTCGGTGCCCCGGCCTCTGCCTTGGAAGCCCCTGCACTTCTTGTGCACGAATTTCGCCTGGTCGGGTCGATAGCGATTGGTGTTCTCGTAGGCGAAGAGTTCGTGGGAGACCGGGGCGAGCAGGCCGCAGCCCGTGCAGCGCAACCACTGGGGGAAGATGCGGCCGGGGATACCGAGGTCTACAGTTTCGCTCGCGGCGTGCCCCTTCTCTTGGGGAGCCCATGGTGGTTTGCGCAGCTGTTCGACTTGGCTACCGAGGTGGGAGCGGACAAGTTCGAGCAGGCGGGGTTCGAGAATCAGGTCGATGGTCTGCCGCCGCGCGTAGATGCGCTCCCATGCATCGAGGCCGTGTGGCATCACCGCGAGATGAGGCATGTCCACAGTCGCGCCAATACCGCTGGTGTAGAGCATCGCCGGTGGTCGGATCGATCCGACACGGGCGCGGTTGCGGGGGCTGTTCTGCTCAACGTCGCCTGTCGGGTCCAGGGTCTCATCCGCCGCGATGAAAGGCTCGGTGGTTGTCACGAGACCGTCCTCCATTGTCGACTCGCTCACTTGGCTGCCTCCTCCGGGAAGTCCCATTGCGGGGCATCGTACGGTTCCGTGAATGCAAGCCGGTCGGCGCTCGGGCTGACCAGCAGATTGATCTCCGGCTGCACCTCGCGCATCGAGTTGGCGACCACGAAGACCCGGTCGGCTTGGCTGGGGAGGTTCGCTTCGGGACTGATCAGCAGTGGCCAGCCGGGCTTGGTCTTGGGACGCTGCTCGTAATAGAGAGCTCCCTTCGCCTCCTGTGCCTTGTCGTGCCAGCGATCGAGCCGTTGCAGCAGCTTGAGCCGCATTCGGTCGGCCGACTGTGGACTATCTGCGGCTGCCTGGGCACGGCCAACCAATTGCTCGATCAGGGCCTTGACAATCGACATCTGAATGGGCAGCATCCCTGCACCGGCTTCTGGTGACAGGTCTCGCTGGCTGACGCGTGCGACGCTCGTGAGCACGCCCATCAGTCCACGTTCCATCGCCGTGTCGGAGTAAGGGGTGACGCTGAGCGCCTCGACCTGGGCATAGAAGGTCTCGTGGTAGTGCCGGAATTGCTCGAAGTGCGCCATATCTCGCGGGCGTGTCCAATTGGCCAACGATACGACAAGACCCGGCTTGTCTTTGTCGCGGCCGACGCGAGAGGACGCCTGGATGTATTCGGCGGTGTTCTTCGGCTGGCCGACCACGAGCATCAGGCCGAGTCGTGGCACGTCGACGCCGACCTGGAGCATCGAGGTAGCGAGGACGACGTCGTAGGGCTTCTCACCCCATGGAGGCGGCGTCTGGCCCGCTTCTTTGGCCTCGATGAATGCCTTGCGATGGTCGGCGCGACCTTGGGTGCTCCATCGCCTGGTGAACGGCCGAGACAGCTTGTCGAGTGTCTTGGCAATGTCTTCGGCGGAGATGCGCGAGGTGAGCTCGCCGATCTCAAGGCCCTCACGGTCGGTGGTGCGCCGGGGGAAAGGTTCGGTCTTGCCAGTGACGCGTACGGTGACGTCGTCATCGAGATAACGCCTCATGCCAGCGAGTTCGCGGGTGGCAGAGAAGTAGCCGACTGTCGTCAGGTAGGGATCGGCCGCTTCCCCATGTTCGTCTAGCAGCTTTTGCCCGGCGAGCAATAACACTTCGGCGAGGCGGATCTCGGCGAGGGTGAGTCGGATGCCGTGCGCGCACACCCCGAGGTACTTGCGACCTGGGTCATTCTCGGTAACAGGCTTCTCCTTGGAGAAGTAAGTGTCGCGCACGTCGAGCACTTGGGGTGGGAAGACGTCGACCCCGCGCCCGTAGAGCGCCTGCACCTGTCGTTCGGCGTTGGCGACGGTCGCGGTGGAGGCAACGATAAGGGGCCGGATCGGCTGGTCGCCGTGAGCGTATGACGAGAGCAGGTCGACGGCGTTTTCGAAGACGCCGACGGCGGTGCCGAGTGCCCCCGTGATCAGGTGGAGCTCGTCTTGGATGATCAGGTCGGGTGGCCGGAGCCGGCCGACATTCTGCATGACGACCTTGGGCAGTTTGCCCTTGGCGTTGTGCGACTGTGCCGGCACGCAGGCGGAGCGGCTGTCGGGGTGCCGGTAGCCGTGGCGTGGGCACCATTCGTCGACGTAACCAAAGAGACTGGCGGCTTCGCCTTCGCGAGCGAGGCGGGCGAACTTGTCGACGGTGGCGAGCAAAAAGGTCGGCGGGTTGCGATAGATCTCGTCGTCGACGGTGATGATGGGCAGCGCGCCGTCGGCGTCGCCGTCGATGGAGAATTCGCAGTCGCCGCGTTTGTGGTCGCCGCAGTAGACCCTGATGCGTTCGGTGTCAGGGTCCGCGTTGACGTCTCGTTTGGGGTCGATCTTCGTGCCACACCAGGGGCAGCGTTGGAGCTGCAGCACGGTCAGACCGTGGGCGCGCTGGCTGTTGTCGGCGCGCACGGCCTTCACCTGTGCTTCTGCGTCCTTGTATCGCTTGGGGCTGACGGCGGACCCGACCCAGAGCCCGATGGCGAACGGCTGCTCCCCCCAGGTCGCAGTGTCGCTTTGCCGGATCAGTTCCGCAGCGCATACGAGCGCGGCGGCTCGCTGGAACTGTTGGGAGGTCAGCAAGCGCAGCGTGTAGCGCATGAGCACAGCGACGCCGTCGCCTCCGTCAAGGGTGCCGTCGTCCGTCTCAATCTTGCCCTGCAGCCGCCGAATGGCGAACGTATACGCCGCGAGCCCCAAGTAGGCCTCGGTCTTGCCGCCACCGGTCGGGAAGAACAGCAACTCAAGATTTGCTGCATCACCGCTACGGTACGGATGGGTCGGGTCGGTCAGTGACGGCAGTTGGAGCAAGATGAACGCGATCTGGAAGGGAAACCACGAGGCGACGGCCGGGTCGTCCGGCTCCCGCTTGAGCAGCTCCGCAAGCACATCCTTGATCGTCCTCGTCTCGTCACTCGCCCGGGTGGCCGAGACTTGGCTGCGGATGCGCTGGTCGCGCATGGCCTGGTTCATGAACCGGAACGCCTTCAGGGCTTGCGGGTTCGCTTTGAGCAGTTCGGCGCCTTCACGGAGCCGCTCTGCGACGATCTCCGCCTCTCCGATCGCGTCCTTCGCGGTCTCTTGGAGGTGCACCGGCAGTCCATCGGCGACCTCCTGCTGCTCGGCAAGCCACTCGGCGTAGCCGTCGATCAGTGGCCCGAACGCGGCTTCAGCGTCCCCGGCCTCAAGTTCTGCCAGCGCCTTCATCGAGGTGACGGCGCCGGCCGCACCGCCTGGCACGGTCTGCGCCACATCTACAGTTGGCAACCAGGTTGTCTCCACCCAACGTGCTCGTCGAATTCCAGGCTGGTCTTGTAGCCCGCTTCCGGGGGACGAGGAAGCGGACGTATCAAGACCATCAGACGCCCCAACACCATCACCGCCCCATGTGGCCGAACATGTCCTCCCAACGGCAAACTCCAGCCGGTGCCGATACTGGAGATCGAGTCGACGCACCTCGTCCTCTCGCTCCTCGTAGCCGTCATCCATCACGTCCCGAGTTGGCAGGAATACGGCGTCACCACTCGCTGCTTCGACCCTCAGCTTGGTCTGGAAGAGCCAGTCCTTGGGCGGTGCGTCCATCCCGGTGACTCGGTCGTTGGAGAGCGCGACCTCCACAATCGTTCGCTCACCGAGCGGGAAGAGTTCGACACGCAGCGTGACGTCAAGGTCCAACTGAATCGGGTCAAGGGCTGCATGCATGCTGTAACCCCGCACGTCGATCTCAGCCGACCTCTCGAACGGGACCCGCTGCGAGTACAGCACCTTCCGACCCTCCGAGTTCTCCCGTCGGTTGCCTTCATAGCGTCCCCACGAAGCCGTAACAGTGAGGAGACCAATATCCCGCGGCACCTGGAATCGGAGCCCCATGGACGAGGGATGCGTCAGTCCACCTTTGGGCCCTTCATCACGATCCTCATCATCATCAGCGGTTCCTGTCGCCGCATCAGTTTCGACCGGCACCCCTTGCTGTGACAGATGGTTCTTGTCCACATCAGAGATCACCTGGCCGTCGTCTCCCGGATTTCCAGCGGTCCTATTGGTCGTCGACTCAGCCTCCTTGGTCGGGCCCGTCTCGACCAACAGGTCCGGATCCACGGTGACAGGTGCCAGCGCACCCACGGGATACCGCGCTCGAGGGGTGCCCACGATCTCCTCATCCATTCCATCTCGCGGCCCTAGCAGTTCTCCCTCCACTAGGGCCTGAAGGTCCGAACGAACAACGGTCGACGAACTAGTCATGACCATTCCTCCTGACTAAGCTTTGAAACCTGCCATTCCGCTCGCGCTAACACCTCGTCGAAGGTCAGCACCTCCGGCTCATAGAGGTTACGACGGTGCAACTCGAAAGATCGGAACTTGTCATGGTGGAGGCCTCCCTCGCTCCCAACAAACTGGTCGAGCGACCCTACAATCAGGTAACTGCGTGGCCGGACGATGAACGTGCCATAGGGGAGATGCGATCCGTCTAACGCGCGGTCGGCTACAAACTCTGAAAGATCCTCCGAAGCGCGGAATGCCGTCTGCTGAGCCTGAACGATTCCACCAGCCAACTCCCGCGACGGACCCCAACAACCTGGCCGATGTTCGGTCTTCTGCACCAACTCAGTTCGGTGATGCTTGACCTCCGCAAGAACCATGCTGCGGATGGTGCCATTACTCCTGAGGAGAGCATCAATCCGTTTGCCGCTCCCCTTGATCGTCTGGCCTCCAACCATCTGCTCCAGTCGATTATCGCTCCACGACGTCAGGAGCTGGCTGCCAAGCCCAACTCCCAAGATCCATGGCTCAGCTTCAAAGAGTGCTTGCCAAACACGTTCCGGACCACCGGAATCTTCGCTTGCTTGATCGAAGGCCGCATCGTCTTCCAGCCATAGCCGAAACCGCGCCAAGACATCACGTCGCCTGGCCAGCGCCACCAGATCATCAGCCGAAGCATCATCCTCAATAAGGGCACGAAGCTGGCCTGGGTTGCGCTGGTACAACCCGCTCATCGCAGACGGATCACGCATGATCTCCTGCATCATCTGCCCATCAAGTTTGTAGCCCTCGTCACCATCAGCCGGCACGAATTCCAAGGCCCGGATGAAGTCAATGAATGCCTGCGCACGTTCGCGATCAAGCGTGAGGAGAGTGACGAGATTTTCTGCGCCCTTGCCTTGAGGGACTTTCTGGATCTTTATTTGTCGTACAGCTCCCTGTTCGCGCGCCACCATCGCTTTAATCTGAACGCGACCTTTCGGCGACCGATAGACCTCCATTTCATTCCACTCCCACGCTTCGCTGGAATCACCCTCATCGTCATAGGTGTCGAATACTCGCGTGACGTACCTTGCCTGACAGCCATTATCGCGAGAACTCGGGAAGTTCAATTCAAAACTTCGACTTAGATAGATCCTGCTAGGCAGTCTCCCCTGGGCGTACGTGACCTCATTTGGTTCCGCCAGAGCGGGTATATCATCCTGATGTGCAAATTTCGCCACTTCAGCGAACCCCCCACTGCCTAGGGACATCTTGGCCTTCGGCACGGGCGCGGGCGTGGTTCAGTTCGAGGAGGCGATCGAGGGTTTCGATTCGGGCGGCGGATGAGACGGACCAACGCCCCATCTGGCGGTAGGTATGGAAGCCGTGGTCAAGTGCGACATCATCCCAGCCATATGCCTCCATCGTCGCCTCGTCGATTTCGACGTGGATCTCACGCAGCCGGTGGACGTCCGCATCATCCAGTATTCCTGGATCGTTAACCAGATTATATAGATCAGTCAACCCGAGGTCACGGCGCAGCATGATCTCACGACGTTCTCTGTGAAGAATCTCTCCGCACTTGTCCAGACGACTGGTCCGAACAGGTCGCGGAAATGTTTCGAATGCGTCCGAAGGACCATAGCGAGGGTCTATCCGCATCGCCGAAGAATACTTAATCGCCCAGTTCACATGCAAACTACCGGACAAAATCGCCTGGTCAGCATAAGACTGAGTCACGAAAACAACTGTTCCTTCACTATACACCGCGTCCGCACTTACTCTCGCAGGGACAAGGGTACGGCTCACACGTGTCATCACCAGAACTTCTGTAAGATCCGATACCTTATCTCGCATTTCCAACCCCGGAGCCTCATAAGCCCACCACCGCTCTTGGAGCCTAGGTTTGGCGAAAAGCATCTGACGTGCGGGCCGAGCACGGGACCGCAACCAGTTATACGGGTTACTGTACTCCGAAACCCTCTCATCTGGAACATGAGTGAAATCGACTATCCACCGCGACGAGTCCATCAAAGGCCGTTGGTACAGGTCCTCACCCGATACATATGGACGGACAACCTTTCGAAGCGCCGGATCTTCCTCAATCCAATCCTTCGCAATACACGGTGATAGGCAGAACTCATCGACGCAGTTGACGTTTGAGCCGATGTACGCCATCTTCTGATTTGCGATTAACCGATGAGGCTTCCCTCGCATTCGCCCCTCGGGCTCCAATAACGTGGATATATGAGCGACCTTTTCATCATCCGCGTATCGAGCCACACCTCTCTCGGTCGTCGACATCGTACCCCATACTGCAGCATATTCAAGGTTTACGCCGGATGCTGGCCACTTCCTGCTGCGAATTGCGCGTAATATGGTCAGCCCGCGAACTACCAGTTCGTCTAACCCAACCTCTCGGGTATCTCCCTGCGCAAGCGTATTAGTCGCGATGATCCCGATTGTTCCATCGTCCTGCAATAGACTCGCAGCCCTCAGAAGAAAATACGCAACGAGATCAGCGTTCCCTTTCACGCCGCGAGCAACGACGGACACGAGCCATTGCCTGACCGCGCCCCCCATTCCATTTGATATCTTCTTCGCCCCGAGGAATGGCGGGTTGCCGACGATGGCATCGAAACCACCTCGGCTGCCAAACACATCTGGCGCCTCGATGACCCAGTGCGTGGGCGCCCAGCGCACATAATCGGTTTCCACTGAGGGGGTCAGGCCGTACTTGAGGATGTCTTCGAGTTTCGAACGATCCTCCTCGGATCCATCACGCGGGTACGCGCCGGCGAGTGCCCATGACAATGCTACGTATGCGGCGTCCAACGCCTTGCCGGACTTGCCACCGTGACTCAACCCAGCGGCAATGATGCTATCAGCGATATCACGAAGCACCGCAGTGGCGTCGTTCGCCTGCCGCAGCAGCCGCTTCTTGGCGGCAGTCGACCTCATCGGATCATGCTCAATGATGGGACTGGCTAGTTCGCGACGCAGTCGAGCTGTTTCAGCCAGCTTGGCGTCGATGTCCACCAATTCCGGCATAAGACTGTCCGCCGGAGCCTTCTCTGGGTAGATGTGCAGGCGCCGGAGCTGGTCGAGGTCTGTGATCCCGAGCAGCGAGTTGCCGCAGAAGACCTTGTCGTCTACGAACGAGAACGGCTTGGCCGGGTCGAGCGAGACCAGCCAGAGGGAGAGCTTGCACATCTCAACGGCCATCGGGTTGATGTCGGCGCCGTAGAGGCAGCGCGCGATGACTTCACGGAGGGCCCTTTCATATGCCCTGTCGGGCTGGGCTCGTTCCTCAGGCGAGATCGCGTCTTCTGCCGTCCATGCTTCGAGTACGTGGCTGGCCAAAAAGCGTGCTGCAGCCACGAGAAATGCGCCGGATCCGACCGCGATGTCGGCGACCTTGAGGTCGAGGATTGCCGTGCTTCCCTTCAGCTTCCACTTGTCGCGGTCGTTCTCCTGCAGTGGGCCCGGCTCGTAGACGAGTGGTTCCAACGCGTGCTGCACAACCTCTTCAGCCAGGGGCCGCGGCGTGTAGTGGGCGCCAGAGTGCTTGCGGCTCGGGGTTTCCGTGACCACCAAGCCACCGATGGGCACCACGAACGGGATGCCACGTAGGTCGCGACGGATCAAGGGGCTCCAGTTGACGAGGAAGTCGAGGAGATCTTGGTCGTGGCCGACGACCGGGGTGAGTTGACGGATCGCTTCTGCACGTTGCTCATCGTTGAGGTCCGAGTCGTACGCTTTCGCGATCTGGGCTACCGTCGCCGGTTTTGCGGACGGTTGGCCCTTTTTCACCCAGTCGCGGAGAGCCTTCGCAAATGCCTTGCTGCCGTTGATCTCGTCGGACAGGTTCTGCAGAGTGGCAACGTCGATCTCCGGCTCTTCGCCGTCCTTCCCGTGTAGGCCAATGGAGACGCTACCTTCGACTGTGGTGCAGGTGTAGCCGAGGAGGCCCTCGTAGACGTAGCCGATCTGTTCTACGTCAATGTCGCGGAAGGAGATCCGCCGCGCCTCCTTGCCGACGTTGGCGTATTGCACTGACTTCAACACGTGGAGCATGACGCGGTCGGGCACTGTGATCCGCAGGCCCTTGTCGCCTGGCGCAGAAAGCCACGGGAACCGGTCAGGGTCGAGTAAGCTGCCGCCGTAGGCGGGCATGCGCATCTCGTCGTAGTTGACGCCTCCGTGCAGTGCATCGCTGACCGCGAGCAGCCGGTGCCAGGCGTCGTATGTCTCGTCGAGCAGTTCCTCGCCCTGCGCAGCCCGCCTCTGCAGGTCATCGAGCACATCGGAAATTGCGTACGACCGCCAGTAGAGCGGCTCGGTGGGCAGCATGCCGCGCTCCTCAGCGAAGAGCAGGAACACCACACGCATCATCACGGTGACGGCGGCCTGGTAGACATCGTCGTCCTTCTCCGGCAGCGGGTCCGCGTCGCCGGCGGCGAACGCTTCGATACGATGGCGGGAGAAGGAGCCCACCAACAGCTCGACGGCCTTGCGCACCTGGGTGCCCAGGGCCTCGGTGATCTCTTCGGCTTCCAGTTCACTGCGCTCAAGCAAATTCGGCAGGCGCTCGTCTGTATCTTTGGCGCGGAAGCGACGCTGGTCGATCAGCGTCAGGAATGCGTCGCGGACCAGCGGCTCCTCGCCCCAGGTCGCGGCGTCTGTGATCGCAGAGCCGGTTGGCTTGTCGCGGTGAGCCCAGACGATCGCCCACCAGCGGCCGTCCGTGACGATGCCGATCTCCACGTCGGCCTCGCGCAGCAATTCGGCCATGCGGTCGATTTGGCTGGCGGACCAGCCGTCGAGTCCGGGTCCGCGTAGGTCGTCGCACGGTTCGACGATACGCAGAAGCGCGGCGTAGTCGCTGACGCGCCCTCCGAGCGCACCGTCGGGGCGGACCCGGATCTGTTCACCTGGCGAGTGGATCTCAAGGCTGCGGGGCGCTGGCTGGCTCTCCCTAGCACCGGCCTCAGCCGACCATTGGATATGGAGGTCGTCCCAGCCGGCCAACTGGTCGAGCACGATGTCGATCCAAGCCCGGGCAGCCTCGGCGTAGTCATCGCGGGTCTCGGGGTTCAGGCCATCGTATGAGCGCAACCAGTCGGCGTACGCCTGCTTGAACGTGATGGCTCGATCGTCGGTATCGCCGAGCCGGTCGATGCCGTTCGGCCAGACCGACTTGACCACAGGCAGGCTCAAGAAGGGGCCTTGGGTGTCGAACTGGTCGAGCCACGAGTAGTCGACGGCGTTGGCCTTCCGCTTCATCGGATCCTCACCTGCCCAGCTGCGGCTTCCTCCGGGGAGAGCGCGAAGACCACTGCCGCGTGGAACGTCCGGGCCTGTACGTCGGTATACCGGGCGTCGACCGCGGCCAGCTCGCGTTCTCGTTCGTCGGCGAGCGCATCGATGCGTTCGCGGATCTGCCGCAAGTCGCGCTCCGACTGACGACGCTCGACATCGAAGAGCGTCGGCTGGTCCTCGTCCGCAAGCTCCTTTGCTTTGCGCAGCGCATCGGAGAGCGTGTGCCCAAAGCGGTCGAAGATCGCCTCTACCCGGCCACGATCGGCGTCGTGACGGTCCGCGAGCTGTCGCTCGACGTCGCGGCGGCGTCGGGCCACGCGGTCCTGGACGGCACTGGCGACACGAGCCTGGAGGCTGCCAGGGTCGTTACTGCTCCATGCGTCGGCGAGCTGTCGGATGACCGACTCCGGTGGCTGCTGGAGCTTGTCGCTATCGAGAGCGCTCTCCAAGAGGGCTTCGGCCTTGCGCTCACCGACCGCCTGGCGTCGGGCGAGGCGGGTGCCTGCAAGGAAGACCTCTTCGTGCAACCGAAGCCCGGCCTCGCCAACGAGCACCATACGAGTGACGGCTGCAGCGAAAGACTCGTCGAGATCGGGGACGATCACGGCCGTGACACGCTGCAAGGAACGCTCGGTGCCCCACAACGCAGCGCGCAGCCGTTTCGTAGCCCGCTGTAGCAGCGGGCTACCGAGGTGCTGGTAGACAACGTCCGGATCACCGCCGTCGTCAGCGGGAGCGAGAACGCCTGGATCGAAAGCGATCGGCCGCAAATGGTCAGGGTCAAGGCGCGTGGTCAACCCACGGGTGACCTGGTCCCAGGACTGGTCCAAGTTCGGCAGCCGAAGCACGGGCACGTCAGTAGTGTGCGAGCCAACCTCCTCCATCGGAGGGATTCGATCGAGCTCGAACGCGGTCTCGACGACACGTTGCAGGTTCTCCGGGCGCAGGTGAAGGGTCTGGCGACTGCCGGTCAGTCTCTCGGCAAGTTGAGTGAGCTCGGCACCCATCCCCCGTCCGCCAGCCAGCATTCGACCCATCGGGTCCTTCTCTGCCCTTACCGGCTTCCGGGCGACCTCGATGCCGCCGAGTTGACGCTGAATGTCGGGTGCGATGATCTCGTTGGCTGAGCCGAGGTCTTTCATGATCTGCGAGACCTTGACCGCGACCCGGGCGAGCAGGTCGACGTCGGCGGCGAGCCCTTTGCTCGTGTCGCCGACAGGCTGGAAGTGGCGGATGTCCGGCACCATCGTTTGGCCATAGCGGTCGACCCGGCCGATGCGCTGCTCAAGCCGGTTCGGGTTGAACGGGATGTCGAAGTTGACCAGCCGGTGGCAGTGGTTCTGCAGATCGATACCCTCGCCTGCCGCGTCGGTGGCCAGCATGATGCGGATCGGCTCTTTGGACGGGTCCTCGTTGAACCGCTCACGGATCAACTCACGGTCTTCCGCGTCGGTGCTGCCGGCGATGACGTCGATCCGGTCGGCTTCCCAGCCACGCTGGCGGAGGATGTTGTAGATCCAGTCCAGCGTGTCGACGTACTCGGTGAACACTACGACTCTCTCGTTCGTCCAGCTGTCACCAGGTCGGCAAACGGCCTCAAGGTAGGTGAGCAACGCTTCAAGGCGAGAGTCGGGTCGCGCATCATATCGGTGGCCCCAGTTGCTCAGCCACTCCAGATCCTGCTTGTCCTGGTCGGTGAGAGGCGGGATTGCGTTCTTGGCCTTCTGCAACGTCTGCATCTCGGGCTGTTCGACCCTGCCCTCTTCCGTCTCGTCGGCGTCGCCGCCAACCACTTCGTCATAAATGCGCTCGAAGTCATCTGGCAGGCCGCCGGCGCGAGCCTGGCGATAGAGGTCGAGCGTCTGGGCGAAGGCGACCGGCGAGGAGAAGAACCGCTTCTTCAGCAGCAGGGTCGCCATATCCTTGGCGGCGCGGCCACCATTCGCGCTTGTGACGGCCCGGTCACGCTGTTTGGTGAACGAGAGCAGCCTGTCATAGGCCTCGGACTCGCTCTCGGTCGGTTCATAGGGCAGCGCCATGACCTTACGCTGAATGAAGCGGCCCTCGATGTCGCGCTTAAGTCGACGCACCGCAACGTCTTCCAGCGCCTTCTCGTCGAGCACTGTCCCGCGTACGAAGCGCTGCGGGTCGATCATCTCCAGCAGGGCAGTGAAGGACTCCGTGTAGCCGTTGTGCGGCGTTGCCGATAGGAAGAGTCGATGCTCACATCGCTCGGCGAGCTCCCGGACGGCGATTGTGCGCAGTGAGTCGACGGCGTATCCCTGCGCGCGGCCGAGTTTGTCGCGCCGCGTGGGCGCGCTCGGAGCGGCGTGGTGAGCCTCGTCGACGACGAGCACGTCGTAGACAAAACGAGACGCCCCCCGATCGTGGGCATGGAAGGCCGCGCGCAGCTGGCGCTGCGCGCGGGCGCCGGGAAGCCACGACATCGACACGATGATGCGCGGGAAGAGGGTGAACGGGTTGGCGTGGACGCCGTGGGTGCGGCGCACCTCGCGCATCGTATCGGAGTTGATGATGGTGAAGTCGAGGCCGAACTTCTCGGCCATCTCCTCCTGCCACTTGAAGCTCAATCCGGCAGGGCAGACCACCATCACAGTGCGGGCCCGGTGGCGGAGGAAGAGCTCCTGGATGACCAAGCCCGCCTCGATGGTCTTGCCAAGGCCTACATCGTCAGCGAGGAGCAGGTTGACGCGGGGCGCGCGAAGGGCCCGCACAAGCGGCTCAAGCTGGTACTGCTCGATCTTGGCCCCGGACCGGAAGGGAGCCTGGAGAGTCTTGTCGTCGGCATTGGTGACAGCACCCCAGCGGAGGGCATCGATGAACGCGGCCAGCCGCGCCGGGTCGTCGAACCCGTCGGGGTCGATCTCCTCGGGGAGGCTCTGCGGCGGGGAGAGCTTGCGGCCGGGCTCTAGCTCCCACACAACGCGCAATTCTTCGCCAAAGCGGTCCTCGGCCATGCTCTGCAGCGTCACTGCATGTTGGAGCTGTTGGACTGCGTCATCCTGCGCGCTGCGCGGCAAGCTCTGTTGATGCACCTCAGTGACCGCCCAGATGGCACCACGCACGCTGACAAGTTGACCCGGTTCGGGCACGTCAGCCGCAGTGGCTGGCGCCAGCTGATCAGTCACCTTCCGAATCTCTTCGGTGTCGGGCCACATTCCGGTTGGACCCAAACTTGCAACCTGTGCTGTCAAGCGAACCTCTCCCAAGTGTCGTCACCATCGCATGACCGCACCGTATGTGTAGGTGCGGGCCTCGTCAGCGATTCCAACGTGCTGTGTCGGGCAAGCCGCCAACGCTCTACCCGGCATATCACGGCCCTTTCGGTGTGCCTTCGGTGAGCTCGTGGAAGATGCTTCCTCTCGCAGCCCACGCCCGCGATTCGGTGACTCAGGTCGCGTTCCACTAGGCGGCGGGGACGTTCCGAGAACACTCGTGCCCCACAAGACGAATGGCACAAGCCGCTCTCGCAACAAGCACGGCGACCGTCCTGGGAGACGGAAGCTGCGCCGTCGTCCCTTCGTTTCAACCGCTCGGCCACGGTCGCGTCCAATGCGGCCGGGGAGGACAGGAACGCCTTGGCCAACAACCACGGGAAGAGTCGGTTGTCGGTGGGGGCCGAGCCGGTGGGCCACAGCCAGGTGTGCTCGAGTTCTTGGGCGATCTCGTTTTCGATGGGTGAGGCATCGATGTAGCGGTTGTCCGGCTCCTGGCGCTCGGCCCAGTCCGAGCCGACGACGCGAGCCACCTCCGGGGAGTGCCGGTGCCGGCGCACCACCAGCTCGGAGAGCATGTCCTCGTTCACCTCGCCGGCGGGGCTGACGGCGCTGGGTTCGAGCATGCGGATTAGTTCGGCGAAGGACTCCTTGCGGCCGTTATGCGGGGTGGCCGAGGCCAGGATGAGGGCGTCGGTGTTGCGGGCGAGCACCTCGGCCAGGCGGTGGTTCTGCGTCTCGGGATTGGTGACATTGTGGGATTCGTCGATCACGACGGCGTCCCAGCGTTGGGCGCGCAGGTGCGGGTTGTACTGGTCGGACTTGAGTGTGTCGATGGAGACGATGACGCGCTTGTAATAGGTG
>Ga0079226_10000581_pt1 | contig 26082 bp, 25 predicted proteins | sample Poulit2014_FD_76345 | JGI IMG/M metagenome (GOLD analysis project Ga0079226, IMG submission 76345) | Agricultural soil microbial communities from Georgia to study Nitrogen management - Poultry litter 2014 | ecosystem: Environmental > Terrestrial > Soil > Agricultural land | place: USA: Georgia...
TTACAGATTACAAATGGATGGATAATAATATTCAAGATTTTTTCTCCGAAAAGTATTGTGAAGAACGCAGAAAGTTAATAAAAGATACAGCCATGACACCTAAACCAGGTAAACTACCTTCAAGTGGTACAGTATATCTTGCAACTGCAGATAATGAGGGGAATATGGTTTCGTTTATTCAAAGTAATTATATGGGATTTGGCTCTGGATTAGTAGTTCCTGAAACTGGAATATCACTACAGAATAGAGGGCATAGCTTTTCACTCAATCCCAACCATATTAATGCTTTAAAAGGCAATAAAAAAACATTTCATACTATTATTCCAGGGTTCCTAACTAAAGATCAGAATCCTATAGGCCCTTTTGGTGTTATGGGTGGATTAATGATGCCACAAGGTCATATCCAGGTTCTTATGAATTTAATTGACTTTAACTTAGATCCCCAAACAGCTCTTGACTCCCCAAGATGGAAATGGATTAAAGATAAACTGATAGAAGTAGAACCACAATTTAAGCATCATCTAGCTATAGGGTTGGAAAATAGAGGCCACGACATTAGAATAAACATAGAAACTAATAGTTTTGGGAGAGGCCAAATGATTTTGCGCAATCCCGAAACAGGTGTAATGATAGGAGGAACTGAATCTAGAACAGATGGGTCGATAGCATCTTGGTAGGAATACATAGTATAGTATTTGAGACCGAGCAACAGCAAATTGGCTAGCGGTCTTTACGATCGTTGGTCAATCTGCTTGTCAACTAAATAAATTTAACTATCCCGAAAAAAGCACGTCCCCCCTTAATATACTTTTCATTCATCATCATTCCACTCTGCTTACGAGGTAAAATAGTTTGTGTAAATAAAAAAAGTATATTTCGAACGTTCGTTGTAAACTCATTATATTAACGAACGATATATTTTTTACGGATAAAGGAAGTTGCAAAACTTTCAGCGCGACAATATCAGTTATTAAAATGTATTTTGCATTCAGGAAATGTTTTCATATACCTATTCATTGAGCTGCTTTGGACGGAACAAAGAGAATATTTACAAGAATGGAACACAATTGCCAAGGAAATACAAGCTAATATTATTGTCTTAAACATTCCTTTATGGAATACGACCCAGTATAAGAACAGTAAGGGGGAAAGTAATGGCTTACTTTAAAGGATTTAATACACGAGCAATTCACAAAAAAAGAACAAACGTCAGAAAAATAGCGATTTCTCAACCTATCGTCCCTGCAGTTGCTTACGCCTTTGATACCGTCGAAGACGCTTCGAAAACTGTTAACAATGAACTTGATGGAGAATATTACGGAAGATATGGGAACCCAACATCGAAAGAATTAGAAAATAAAATTTCATCTTTAGAGCACGCTGAAGATGCTCTAGCTGTTAGTAGTGGCATGGCTGCTATTAGTATTTCTTTAATGTATTTTTTAAATGAAAATGATCATGTTGTTGTTACAAAGGATATATATGGTGGTACACATAAGCTTTTAAAAACACTAGCCTCTAAGTATAATATTCAATACGATTATGTTGATTGTGCAAATGTCAACAATATTGAAAATTCTATTAAAATGAACACAAGAGCGATTTATATAGAAACTCCCTCTAATCCTAGCCTAAAATTAATCGATATTCGAGCAGTAGCCAAAGTAGCTAAATCAAATAATCTACCGCTAATTGTCGATAACACTTTCATGACTCCATATTTACAAAACCCTTTAACTCTTGGAGCTGATATCGTAGTTCACAGTGCAACTAAATACTTAAATGGTCATGGAGATGTAATTGCTGGAGTGATTTGTTCTCAAGAAGATATTGTTAAAGATATGCGAAAAAATATAATGGGTGATTTAGGACAAAATATGAACGCATGGGAATCTTATCTAATTTTAAGAGGAATTAAAACATTAGGGATACGAATGGAAAAACATTGTGATAATGCTCATAAGGTGGCAAAGTTTCTAAATAAACATTCTGCAGTAAAATCAGTTTTTTATCCTGGCTTGCCATCACATCCACAATATGATCTCGCTCATAGTCAAATGAAAAATATGGGAGGAATAATCTCCTTTGAAATTAAAGGTGATTTACAATCAGTCAAAAAGATGATTAATTCTTTAAAAATTATAATGATTTCTTTCAGTCTTGGCGATCCAGAGACGCTCATACAACATCCAGCTTCTATGACCCATTCTTCAATACCTAAAAAAGAACTATCAAACTTCGGTCTTTCCGAGGGCTTAGTTAGATTATCTGTCGGATTAGAAGATAGTGATGATATCATAAATGATTTAAAACAAGCTTTTAAATTTATTTAACCTCTATCTTAGTGACATAAAAGCCCTATAATATAGAAATAATTAAGAATTAGTTAAAAGAAACAGCCGTTGCAAAATGAAATGCAATCATTAAATTTTTATCAAAGACATTTAAAAAAGATTGAGCAGCTATCTAAAAAATGATTTCTGTATTGAACAAAATTCAGCAGATGTCATAGTAATCCTAATAAATGGAGGACTGAACAATGGTGATTTCGAAACAGTGGAAGTATGGAGATACCGACAACCACAGACAACGCTTAATAGCTGCTATTTAATCGTCTATTTACAAGAGAATATGTCGGAAACAGAAAGCAATGTAAAAACTTGTTGAAATCTTTGCAGTAAAACTAGTAGAAGAAATGATGCTAAACTATCGAAGTCATTGAATCGCTGTATGCGGAATCGTATGTACCGTAGTGTGAGAGATCGACTAGCCATTAATTGGCTAGTCGTCCTACTCAATTTATAAATTGCTATCAGGCAAAATCCATTTACCTGAAAATTATTATTAAACAATAGAACCTGTTAATTCAACAAGTTAATATCCAATTTATTTTAATTTAAGCTCCATGAACATTGCTTCTTTAATTGTATTAAAGACATAGGGTTCAATATCGTAAAATCCTAATAAACGATATAAACTATGCGCTTTCTCCATTGTTGAAAGTGTATCAAATCTCACATAATCATAATTAAGCTTTTTAGCTTCGTTAACAATCGTTTCAATAAGACGTTTACCAATTCCATATTATTGAAACGCATCACGAACATATAGTCTTTTCATTTCACATATACCTTCCTCAATCATACGGAGTACAACACATCCGACAACTTCCTTATTAACCATTGCTATAAGTATCATTCCATATAATGAACCGTTTGTTGACTAACATTTTATCACAGCTATATTTTTCAAAATATTAATAATTATCTTGTTTTATAAAAGTGCGCTCTTTGGAAGAGAGTTATTAATAGATGTAATATAATCTTACAAAGAGAAGAAGTGAATATGTCTAAAAGTTCGGAAAAATTAAATGATCAGAATTATTGGAATACGACAGAGGCACAGCCAAAGAACAATTACTTATTAAGTCATATAGGCAAAGAAGTTTTGGAATTATTGAGTGTAGAGTGGCAACACATTGTCTCAGGCATGAACGGCTTAATGAATAAGGGAGAGAAATCAAATGGAGATCATTGACTGGTATGTTTATGGAGTAACCAAAAGGCTGCTCGAAGCCCAAAAGAACGATGTTGGTATTGAGTTGCGGGGTTTGATTGACGATATGTTAAATGCACGTGTTCAGGATAGGGAGGTTACGGAGGAAGATGTAAAGGCGGTTTTGTTGGAACTGGACCATCCAAGAAGTTCGGCACAGAGATACAGGGGGGGACCAGGAAATATATCATCGATTCTGAACTTTATGAATTATTTATGTTGATTATGAAAATTATTTTGATATCTGTCGTTGCGATATTGACCGCGATTTTCATTATCAAAATCATCATCACCCCGCCGGAGATTCTGAACCATTTTGTGGACTATATTGTATCAGTTATTACTTTAGTTCCGATGGCAACTGGATGGACAGTATTAGGTTTTACCATAGCCAAATATTTCAGTAAAGAGAAGTTTACGGAGTTGAAATTGGATAGGGGATGGGATCCCGAAATCTTACCACCGTTTCCTGACCTAAAGCGACAAATTAAAAAGGGCGAATCCCTCACAGGAATTATATTTTATGTTCAGATTTGGCATTGTGAAGGAAGCTTTTTTATGAAAGATGGACGTATTCACTTGTAGATTTCACTGCCACAATGAATTTGGCTTCCATTTTGATTCTAGCATTCCTTGTTGCGAAACATCATATCTGGAACCCGGATTTTATGAGTAATCTTATGCAAAACGACCTGAATTCGAAGGGATCTGATGGCTACCGGACGGTTCAAATCATTTGGGATTAATTAACCTTATGGATATTGGTGCTTCTCGTGATTGGCTTACTGTGGAATATATAGGCAGGATTTTTCAAGATTCAAAAATCCAAAAAGGATAGCTCTTCTAATAAGAAAACTGATAGCGTCTAATAAAGTAGCAGGTTTGTTTTCAATAGAGTGTCCGAGAGAAGAGCGCAGTTGTTGAAGGAATACTGTTTTCGCATCGGGCCATATTGTGGCATAAAACAAAAGGTTAACAATCCAAAATACTCATCTTGACTCGGTCATAGATATCTTTCTATATAAGGCTATAACCTTTCTATTTTCAATTTCAAATTTTGGGCTTCTGATGATAGGAATTTGATAGGCTCGTTCTATTTGTTGCATTAATACAGCATACTCACGGCCTTTTTGCTCTTCTGGCTTATCACTGCGTAGTATATCTTCATAAGCTCTATGAAAATCATTTATAGTTTTCACGATCGTTCCCCCTTTATAATATTGGTAGATGTAATTTTCTACGGACTAAGAAAACAATATAACCTGGTATGATAACCTGGTATGCCTGTTCTGTCTGAAACCTTCCGTAGAGTTCATGCCGTTTTCTTCTTTGTTTTCATACATGATTGCAGCTTTTGTTATCTTCTATCTTGAGTGGTGATGTTTTTTGTGCCTGAATTTGTTATGATGCTTGTTGTTTTTATGATGTTTATAGTGATAGGGATGTTTATGATTTTGATGATGCTTACGAGATTTATCATAGTTTTCTTTTTTATCAATAAAATCTTTATCATATAGCACAATAAAGTCTTGATTGTTTCAACATCTAAAAACACGGACAATTAGCTATGCTACAAGCATTCCAGCATAAATATTAGTTATAATGGTATCCATTCTACTTTTATATTATCAGCAATGTACAGAATTTGGTTACTTACTAGTTTTGCAGAATTATTTTGTCTTCCAAGGCGGTCATACTTCTATCTTCGTTTGCTTAGCGTATGTTTTCTGTATTTTATTGATTGTACACCTTATAGGAAAGCCATCTTTGTAAAGTGCTTAAATTATTGAACATAGATAGAAGTATAGCGTTTTGTTTTAATTGATAAACCAACCGACTAATAAAAAGCAATTTATGAATGTGTCACTTAGCTTTTTTCAAAAAACTTATTAAAAGAGACTGGCATTCAACCAGCCTCCACGGTTCAAAAGGACTTTAATGACGGCAAGTCATTACACTAGTTGGAGAAAACCAGCGTCTACAAAATTCTGTTAAAAGGGGTGTATATAATTTTACCATAAAAAAATAAAAGTGTTACTTTTCAGACTATTCAATTATATGAGGAGTTATGAAGTTGATTCAAATGGTAAAATTTTGTAAGTACTGATAAGGCGATTTATGTAAAGTAGTAGTTAAGAAGTATGAAAACCACTAGTTTCATACTGTTTTTTCTGTGATTTCTATAACATAAAAATAACAATGTTAGCATTTTTATTAAACGTTAACATTGTTATTCGATTTATATTTGTTTTACATTTATTTTGTTTAGGAGTTTAAATACACTTATGGAATCAATAAGTTCGGTGGTGTTTCTCCATTTAACCCCTTAATTATATTTTCCGTAGCAAGATTTGACATTTTTGAAATAGTTTCTGCTGTGGATGCTCCTGTATGAGGGGTAGTAATAACATTATTCATTTTTAATAACGGGTTTTCACCATTGATTGGTTCATTGCTATAAACATCGAGAGCGGCTCCCATAATTTCTCCATTTAATAAAGCAGAAATCAAATCATCTTCAATTATTGTTTCGCCACGAGAACCATTTATAAAAACAGCTGTATTTTTCATTAATTGAAAATGTTTTTTATTAATCATGTGTCTTGTTTTAGTAGTTAGTGGTGCCATCATACATACAAAATCAGATTCCTTTAACAATGTATCCAGACTATGATATTTAGCTTCATACTTTTTTTCACTGTCCATATTTCTTGTACGATTGTGATATAATATCTCCATATTAAAACCTAAATAAGCTCGCTTCGCTATTAAGCTTCCTATTTCTCCCATCCCAATAATTCCTAATTTTTTGTTGAAAACATCAATTCCAAAAGTGTCTTTTTCTAAAGTATTTAACCACTTCCCTGCTTTGACAAAACGATCCATCTCCGTTATTCTTCTAGCTGATGCTAATAAAAGAGAAAACATGAAATCTGCAGTTGTATTATTGGGTATATTTGGTGTATTTGTACCCATAATTTTTCTTTTTTTCATTTCTATTAAATCTAAATTATCATAACCTGTTCCAATGTTGGAAATAATTTTTAAATTTGGGGCTGAATTTAACATGTTTGAAGTACCCGGGAACCCCATCCCTATAATCCCATCAGCTACTTCTAAGTTTTCTAAAAATAACTTGTTTTTTTTAGGATTGATATCTTTGAAAAAAATAAAATTAAAATATGTTTTTAACAACTTCATACTGTTTTCACTTAATCTATTATAACCTATGACAGTTTTTTTCAAGGTTAACACTTCCAATTTTACTAAATTAGTTAATTGAAGTTCATTAAAGTTTTAAACATTATCTGTGCTGCCTGTTCGATGTATTTCCAATCTGAAGATTCCTCTGGATTATGACTAATTCCATTAATACTAGGAACAAAGACCATACCTACTTCAGTTTCTGTAGTTAAAGAGTTAGCATCATGATTAGCACCGCTAACAAGGTTTAAAACTGAGATATCTAAATCTTCTGCTGTATCATTCAAGCGTTGTATAATTTCTGCAGATAAGTGATTGGCATTTTTTCGAACACCTTTTTCAACTTCTACTTCGTAATTATCTTTAATCCATGTCGATATTTCTTGTTCAAAAAAGTCTATTTCATCTTGTTTTCCTCCCCTTACTTCAAATGTAAAGTCTACTGATTCTGGAATGACTGTTGGCAAGTTAGGGTTCACTTGCAACTGCCCTATTGTTGCCACTATACCATTTCCTCTTCTTTTGGCTTCTTCATGTACATGAGTAACTATTTCACTTGCTTTTACTAATGCATCTTTACGAGAATGCATAGGCATGGTACCCGAATGACCAGCTGATCCCTTGACAGTTATATGATTACGAGAAATTCCTGCAATGTTAGTTACTATGCCTATTTTGTTATGATTGTTCTCTAAAACAGTCCCTTGCTCTATATGCAATTCTAAGAATGCTTTGTACTTAGGAAAACTTTTTTCTGATTTTATAATGTCATCTTTTGAAAAATTGAAAGATTTTAACAAATTTATAGCTATTGTATTTAAATCAATTTTTCCTGATGCTGCACGACTCCCAAAAGTTCCACCTAATGGATTTCCTTCTTCAGCTTTGAAACAAATTAATTCATAGGCTGTTTGCTTATCAAATTGGTTCTCTTTTAAAGTTCGTAAACATTCCAAACCAACAAAAACTCCTAAAGCTCCATCAAAAAGACCACCATTTTTGACTGTATCTAAATGCGAACCAAATGCTATAGCTTTCACGTTTGAAGGACCGATTCTTCCAAATAAATTTCCAACACCATCAATTCTAACTTCCGCCCCAAGCAGTTCCAACTCTTTTTGTACCCATGCAATAGCATTATCTTCTTCATTGGAAAAAGCAAGTCGTGTGTATCCTTTTTCACCGCTATTGTATAAGTTAGCTACTTTTTCTAAATTGTTTTTAACCTGTTCTATATCTAGTTGTATTTCTGTCATAGGTATCTTACCTTTCAATTAGTCTGTTTACCTTCAGCCATTCTGCAAAGGTCGTGAAATTACGCATATTTACAAGGTTCTTTTTTAAATTTTGAAACCATGCATCTGAATAATAATCAGATAACATATTTTCATATTTCTTCCATAAATCTTCTTCATGGAAAGTATTAAAAAATTCTCCTTTAGCATTTTCGACAAGCTGAGATAGAGAAGTACCATTTTTCATTTTTATAGTTACATTTGCTGCTCTTTTATGTGGTAACATATTGGTAATCCACTGACTATCATTTACAATGACTTTTTCAGCTAATGTGCTTACAGATAGTAGATTTGCTTGATAATTATCAAACATACTTTTATTCATTAAAGTACAAGCAATAGCATAGGGAATTGAGAATTTAGCTTGTAGCTTACTTTTGGGTATCTGTACATCACAACGAGCTGCTAAATGATACGTATCAACTACTATATTTTCAATATCTGGTAACAATATATTATTTTGTTTTTGTAATTTTTCTGTTGCATCAATAGCTGAATGCGTAAATCTACATGCCGGATGCTTTTTAAGATAATTTTGTTGTATCATTGGTGGTCCAAATAAGGATTGGTAAAGCTTTTTTTCTTCAAATTCATTGCCTAAAATGTTTTCCCATAGATCCTTTGCTACAGGAATATTAGAAGAAAAGCCGTAATTTATGAAGTCAGTGATTTCATAAGCAATAAAACTTCCTATTCCTGTATAAAGATTTCTTACTTTTTGTCCTTCTTCAGCAGCCATCCAAGAGGTGGCTAACGGTAGCGAAAGAGCCAATAAAATAATTTGTTTAATCTCGCTGTGCGTTTTGTCTTCTATAATTGCTCTCGCTATCGCTCCTCCAACGTTGCCCCATGTTCCATGAGGATGTAATTCGTCATACATGCTTGTAGCATAAGCGAAACGACTGCAAATTTCATAAGCCTTAATATAAGCTGTAATTACACTATTGATATCTGCGTTATTTTTCCAAGCAGTTACAAACAAAACTGGAAACACGTGTGCACTAGGATGACCCTTAGCAAAGGTATTACCTTCATCTAGCTCATTGGATACTGTGGCGGTGCCATGTAAAATAAGGTTATCTTTCACATTAGAAGTGATATTTGTTCCTATAACAGGAATTCGTTCTTCACTATTACTTTTTTCTTTGGATACTCTTTGAATATATTTCGTAATTTCATTTTCTGATTTAATTCCATATAAGGCTGCTAGAACCGTATCCGCTATTACCCACTCTGCTTGCCTTTTTGTCTTTTCAGAAAAGCTTTGTTTTTGTAAAACAGAATCAATTAAAGTATCTAAGCTAGACTCCACATTTACCCTCCTACAAAGATTTAGAACCTTTAACAAATTTGCCGAATCCTGGCTCAACAGTGATTTCTTTGCCATCAAAAACTGTTTCTCCTCTAACAATAGTTTTTACCACTTTTCCTTGTAACTTTCGGTTTTTAAATGGTAAAAGATTAATATTGGTCTCCAGAGTGTCTTCATTTAGTTCCCATTCTTTATCAGGATCAATAACAACAAAATCAGCATCATAATTAGCTGCTATCTTTCCTTTTCCATTTATTTTGAATCTTTCAGCTGGATTAGTTGCCATTAATTTTGCAAATTCAACAGGAGAAAATTGATTATGATTAACCATAGCATCATAAACTAATGGGACAATCACTTCCAAGCCTGGCAGACCAGATGGAGCCTTAAATATATTATTATATCCTTGTTTTTTATCTTCTTCGTTCCAACGAATATGATCAGAAGAAATTAAATCTATTGTTCCTGCTTTTAAATGCTCCCACATTCTGGAAACTTCTTCTTCTTTGCGAACAGGAGGGTTCATTTTACAAGCTGGTCCATATTCAATTAAATCATCTGTATCCAAAAGCAAATAAGGGTAACAGGTTTCAGCAGTAACATCTACTCCCATCTCTCTAAATTTTTTAATTAAATCAAGAGTTCTCGGGTGACTAACATGTACTATATGAAGCTTTGCATTTTCCCAGTAAGCAAATTCTAACAATTTCAATACAGCAGTTGTTTCTGTGTAAGGAGGGCGAGTTTCATTATGAGCTAAATTGTATGTTTTACCATCCGCTTGATATTCCTCTACCATCGCTTTTACTGTCTCGTTATCTTCTGAATGAAAAGCAACTAAAATACCTGTATTTGATAAAGTTTTCATTGCTTTAATAATTTCGTCATTAGGAATCTCAGGAAATCTGTACTCATCTGTTTCAAAAGTGGACATTTTGAAAGACATTGCTCCTGCTTGTATTAGAGGTTTAAGATCTGACGTTCCATTTCTTTTTTGCATAGTCCCCCATAAACCTATATCTACAAGGGATTCTTCTTCTAATTTCTTTGATTTTTCTTTAAAAATATCAGCATTATTTATTGGATTAGGTAAATCGTAAGGCATATCTAAGAAAGTAGTCACTCCACCTTTAGCAGCCAATCTGGATGTTTGTTCAAAACCTTCATTTGGATTACTAAAGCAATGTACATGAACATCAATAGCTCCTGGAAAAATCAATTTATTGTCTTCATCTTCCGTTATTTTTCCTGACAAAGTATCATCTAATGTTATATTAGCGATTTTTCCCTCTTTAATTCCGATACTACCTTTTCTTACTTCTTCTTCTAGAACAATATTTCCTTTTATTACTTTATCGTATATCATTTTTTCATCTCCTATATATTAATTTTAAAATAGTACATTTGGGAGCCACAAAGAAATTGCTGGAAATGCAATTAGCACAATTAATACAATTATATCTAAAATCACGAAGGGGGTTACACCTTTAAAAATATCCATGATAGATATTTCTTTCGACACCACCCCTTTCAAAGCATAAACGTTTAAGCCAACAGGCGGTGTTACAGCACCTATTTCAGTAAGTTTAAGAGCAATAACTCCAAACCATATTAAATCATAACCTAATTCAGTTATAATAGGAGCTACTATTGGTAAAATAAGAGCGTAAATGCCTACAGGAACCATTATCATCCCTAATAAAAAGAACACAGCACAAATCACTAAAATAATAACCATCGGTGGAACGTTAATATTTACTAAATAACTTGTAACGTTTGAAGGCAAATGACTTAATGCTAGAACTTTTGCATAATATAGAGCGCCTATATTAATCAAAAACACCATTGAAGTTGTATTAGCCGAATCCCTTAATGCTTGAGAAAACGTATTTAATTTTCGAAAGTTTCCCTGCATATAGCCAACTATTACAATCAGAACACAACCTACTGCTGCTGACTCTGTTGGAGTAAATATTCCTGTATAAATCCCTCCCAAAATAGCAATAGCTATAATCACAATGGGCCATGATTCCCATAAAGCTTTTCCTCTTTCCTTAATAGATAAAATTGGTTTTTCTTTATGTTTTTTCATCATTACAGGATCCCGTTTACTACGAAAATAAATGTAAACCGAATATACTACTGCGCTAAATACACCTGGAACAATACCAGCAAAGAATAGTTGAGCTACAGATGTACTTGTAAATAAAGCATAAATAATAAACATCATACTTGGAGGTATCATAGAAGCAAAAGTTCCAGCTGAAGCAATTATTCCTGCAGAAAACTTTTTATTATATCCTAGGTTGTTCATCTCAGGAATTGCCATTTTTCCAAAAACAGCAGTTGCAGCAATAGATGCTCCTGATATCGCACCAAACCCAGCTGATCCCAAGCTTGCTGCAATCCCTACAGAACCAGGCATTCCTGATGCAACAGCATCAGCACTCCGAAAAGCTTTCGGAGCTAACCCAGATTGAACGGCTAACCCGCCAAGCAAAATAAATAACGGGATCGCCACCCAACTGGGAGTTGCAATAGAACTGTGTGCTGAGCTAATCAACAAAGCAGCTGCTCGATTTCCATCAAGAATTAAATAAGTACTAATTAACCCACTAGTAATAAATGATATACCTACTGGTACGCCAAGGGCAATAAATAAAAGTAGTAAGGCAATACATATAATCCCAATTAAACTTATCTCTAACATAATTTATGTCCTCTCTCTCATTACAGATTTGCTGTTAAGTCATCATCGATATCATATTCTTCATTTTCACTATAATTCGGATCAATAACCATGCGTAGGAGGTTAAGCAGGATTTGAATTGTAAAAAAGAAAATGCCAATTAGTAATGCCGTTTTTGATGGCCACATCGGTATATTAACAACATCAGCAAATAGTTCATGAGATTTTATCGAGAAAATGGTATTACCAAAAGCAGCATATAAAAATATAATAATAGTTCCTAATTTAATTATATCTATTGTAATATCAACAACTCTTTTTTGCTTTTTATTCAAGCGATATTCTAAAATTTCTACTGCGGCATGCTGTTTTTTCTGTTCTGTAGAAGATAGACCTAAATAAACAACAGAAATAAGAACAATTACTGACAAATTAGAAATGCCTTCAATTCCAAATCCAACCTCTCTTGAGATAATATTAACGAGTAATAGAATAATAAGAATGAAAAGCAATATACCACAGAGCTCAGACAACCGCCGATTAATAAATGTCATTACTTTTTCTGCAGATTTAATAAGTTTCATTTTTTTCTCCTTCCCTTAACAATTACTTATTCAGACTCTTTTTTAGCCTGGTTTACAATTGACTCTAATTTCTCTACATACTCGTCTGCATCATCTATACCATGGTCTTCTTTTGCTTCTTTTACCCAAGTTTCTCTTAATTTTGAGAATAGTTCTTCATCAGCAAATGTTTCCATGTCTTCTTCATCAGCAATCTTAATTTCAGCTCCATTTTCTTCTTCTTCATCTATTGTATCTTGCAATTCATCAGCATATACTTCTTCAAACTCTTTCTGAGCTGATTCTGTTGCTTTTAAAATATCTTTTTGTATATCTTCAGGTAATTGATCCCACATATCTTGATTAATGGTATGAATGAAAGGTGCAGACCACCATAGTTTCGGTCCTAGAATAATATTAGGCGCTGATTCATCGAAATTCATCATATGAAATCCGTCATAATTTGTCATAACGCCCTCAATAACTCCTGTTTCTAACGACATATAAACATCATCAAATGGAACACTAACAGGGTTTGCATTCATGTTTTTCATTGCTTCTAAATACCAACGGCTGGAAGCTCTCCAATCTTCACCTGCTACATCTGAAAGAGAATCCAATTTACTGGTAGAACCGAATGCAATAGGTAACCCACTAGTAATTAGCAAGGGTTTTTGATTATTTTCCTCTAATACATCATTTAGTGCTGGTAATTCTTCTAGTCCATTTTTAAAAATTTGATACTGTCCTTCAAAATCTTCCGGGCCTTCAGGAAATAGTTTAAATAATTCATAACTATACATTCTATTGGGATAATTATCAGGATAAATTAAAGACATATCGGCTACTCCATCTCTTACCCCGTCCAATGCTTCGTCAGCTTCCAAAAGTCCGCCACCATATATTTCGTTTATTGTTACTTTACCATCAGTTTCTTCTTCAATTTTAGGGAACCAATATTCTTTAAGAAATTCTGTTCTTAACCCATTTGGAGGGTCATGATCAGAGTAATTTAAAGTTATTTCATAATCATCAGTGCTGTTACCATCTTCATCTATCTCATCAGCTTGTGAGCCACAAGCTGATAGTATTAATAATATGAAAGATATTAATAAAATAGCAGACTTACTTTTAAACATATAATACCTCCTTGTATACGCTTCCATAAAACGTAAAAACATAATACTATAAAAAATATTCAATTTCCTTGACAACATCTTGAAATTTATTGATTAATTTTTTTTGATCTTTCTGTTTCATTCTTTTTTCCGGTCCTGCAATTGACAAAGAAGCAAATACCGATCTGTTGGTATTTTGGATAGGAAATCCATATGAAATAACGTTTTCATCAACTTCACTAAAAGAGTAAGCGTATCCTTTCGCAACTATATCATTCAAATTGGATACTAGTTCCTCATGCTTTGTAAGAGTATGATTTGTATACCTTGGTAAAGAGCCATTTATAAACAAATTTTCAATAAAATTATCACTTTGATAAGCTAAAATTGCTTTCGATGTTGCTCCAGCATGTAATGGTAAAATTTTTCCTTCTTCTGAAGAAACGTGAATAGCTCGATTAGAATTAGAAGTTGCTAAACAAACCGCATATACATCTGATAAAACACTTAAAATAACTGTTTCATCAAATTCTATTTTTAGGTCATTCATTCTTCCGTACGCAATCTCGGTAATATTTATATCAGATTTCACTATATTAGCAAATTCTAAAAATTTATATCCTAAATGATATTTTCCTGTATAGTGTTCAATCAGATATCCTTGGTCTTTTAATATTCTTACATATCGATAAACACTGCTTTTAGGGATACTTAATAAGTCTGCCATATCCTGTACACTTAATGATTTTCTATTTGATGAAAATAAATCTAAAATTAAGAATATATTTTTTATAAAATTCACTCCTTAAAAATTATTATATAATGATAAACGATTATTATATAGTGATAAATATACACTATTATTTTTCCCAAGTCAATTTTTAAAATTAAATATCTTTACGTTCGAAAAAAGTATACTTTTTTCGAACGACTTGGGATTAGAAGCTTAAAATTGTTCGATAGTTATAATTTAACAATGAATTCTACTCTCTAAATTATTATACTAATTATCCGATTAATTTTCTTATTATTTTAAAAAGTCGGAATATGTATTGACTTAGGGAGGTAAAAATAGTATTATACCTTTATACGTACAAATGATTTAATATACCCTTAAATGAATTGTGAAAGGAGTAGGATATATTATGAGTAAAGCTTTGCGATTATCTCGAATTTTTAGAAAGGATACAGGGAACACTTTAATTTTACCGGTTGATCACGGGATTGGAGGGAGTATAGAAGGATTAGAAGATCCTGTTAAAACACTTAAGGATTTACAAATCCCTGAGATTGATGCAGTTCTTTTAAACGACGGGGTTGCTAGACAAGCTGAAGACGTGTTTCACGGCAGAAATGCCCCAGGAAGGCTTTTAAATTCAGATGTATTCAGTTATGAAGAGCAGAGTGAAAAGCTACAACATCAAATTACTTTTAGTCCTGAAACAGCTGTACGAAAAGGCTATGATTGTATGAAACTTGTTTTATTTTGGGATCGTCCAGCTGAAGAAAGAATGCGTTCAATTAAATTAATAGCTTCAGTTATTGAAGAAGCAGAAAAATGGGAGATGCCTGTTTTAGTAGAGCCTCTTTTATCTAAACCTGTTAATGATGTTAAAGAGCGAGCTGAGCTATTAACAAGTGCAAATAGAGTTGCTTTTGAACTTGGAGCTGATATTTTAAAATCTAACCATCCAGGAGATATTGAAGTGTTAAAAGATTGGGTGAAATATTTTGATATTCCTATTATCTTACTGGGCGGGAGTAAGAGTGGCACTACAGACGATTTAATAAAAACAGTAGATGAAGCCATAAATATAGGTGTGAATGGTGTAGCTATAGGAAGAAACGTTTGGCAAAGAACTCCAGAAGAAGCTAAATCTTTATTAAAAAAATTTGCAGAGATAGTACACAAATAATAAATTGAAATCCTTGTTTTTTTATAAAAATACAAACTTATTTTATTAAGCATAAGTTGTAAGGAGTGATAGGAAATGAGAAAATTTGCAGTTTTAACAGAAGCAAAAAATGCAGAAGTACACGAAGGAAATATTCCTGAAGTTGGTGATAATCAAGTTTTAATCAACCAGAAAACTTGTAATATATGCACAACGGATTATGGACAATGGCTTGGTCTTAGAGAACATCAGCCTTATCCGATGGCAGGAGGGCATGAAGGGGGAGGAGTTATTGTAGAAAAAGGAAAAAATGTCAGAGATGAATTAAATGTAGGCGATCATGTAGCGTTAGCTTATGATTACTGTGGCGAATGCCAAAACTGTCAAATTGGACAAACTAGTCAGTGCACAGAAGTGTTAAATCCTTTTAAAGATAAAAACGATGAAGGTTACTATGGACATTTAGGATTTGCTAACTACGCTACCAAAAATGCGAATGCTGTAGTAAAAATGAATAAAAACATTTCATTCAGCGAAATAGGATTTTTAGAACCCCTCGCTACAGTTGTTAGTGGGATGAAGAAACTTAGAGTGAGCGCAATGGAAACAGTAGTTGTTATTGGAGCAGGAACTATGGGAGTTTTAAATGCTCAAGTTGCAAAAGCTTTTGGTGCAGATGTAATAGTAACAGAAATGATGGATAAAAAAATTGACGCAGCTAGAGAATTAGATTTCAAGGTTATTGACGTAAAAAAAGATGATCCTGTTGAACAAATCAAATCTATTACTAATGGAAAAGGTGCAGATGCAGTTATTTTAGCAGTTGGAAATACTAAAGCAAACGAACAGGCTATTGAAATGGTAAAAGAAATAGACGGGCGGGTTCTGTTGTTTGCTGCTGGGCATCCACCTCCTTCTTTAAATGTCGATTCAAACTTAATTCACTATAGAAAACTGGAGTTGCTAGGAACTTATGGTGCAAATATAAAGGATTTTAACGAATCGGCCACTTTAATAAACGAAAATATTATTGACGTATCAAAATTAATAGAAGCGAAAGTTTCTTTAAATGAAATTCAAGAGGCATACAAAGTTGCTAGCACAGAAGGGAATTATCGTGTTAGCGTGACTCTTCAATAAAAATATAACTGTTTATAAGTAATCGTTAGTTTATAACGGTTATTTATAGAAAACAATGAAAGCGCAATCAAAAGTTGCTTAGTCACTAAGAAAAAATAAGTAACCTCCACATTTCATTAGTATAATAAAAACAAAGGAGAGTTAATCATGTCCTTTATTGTTGATTTCGCTGAAGGTTTTATGGGCTTTTTTGAACATGTAGGCGAATCGTTTGTAGGCATGTTCACTGGTATAGTTCCTATTCTTGTAGGTATGTTAACTTTAATTCAATTTATAGTGAATATTGTTGGTGATGATCGAATAGAAAAAATGGGGCAATTTTTAGCAAAAAGTACTGTATTAAAGTTTTCGGTTTTTCCAATATTTGCTGGATTTTTTCTAGGAAATCCTGCAAGTATTACTTTAGGAAGATTTTTACCAGAAAAGTCTAAACCAGGATTAATGGAAGCTATGTTTAGGAACGGACATCCTTTGACCAGCTTATTCCCTCACACTAATCCGGCAGAATTATTTGTTTGGTTAGGTGTAGCAGAAGGTATTGAAAAACTTGGTTTATCAACAGGTGCTCTAGCAATCCGTTACATTATAGCTGGTATAATAATTGGTATAATAAGCGGAGTCATAACAGAAACCATCTTTTTAATTATAGCCAAAAGAAATAATTACGACGTAGAAGCAGAAGGAGTAGGAGGTACTGAAGATGACGAAAGTGCTTAAGGTCGAAAAAGGTAATGGTGGATGGGGTGGCCCTTTATATTTAAAATGTGATGGAAAAAAAAATAAAGTTCTTTCAATGACCGGTGGTGGAATCCATGATTTAGCGTCTTATATAGCTGAATCTATAGATGGGGAGGCTGTAGATGGGTTTAAAGACTCTCCAGCCGACGATGAAGTTGTTTGCGCAGTTATTAATTGTGGAGGGACGCTAAGGTGTGGAATTTACCCTCAAAAAGGGTTGTATACCATCAATTTAAACGCAATCGGCCCAGCTGGACCCTTAGCAGATCATATTGTCCCAGAGCTATATGTGTCTGGGGTTAGAGAGAAAAATATAAAAGAAGTCAATAAAGCAGAAATAAATACAAGCGAAACAACGGCTAAAACAAACGTAAGTGAAACAACGACTGAATCAACTATAGATGAAACAGAGAACCATAAAAGTAAGAAAAAAGGTAATCCTATATTCAACTTGATGACTAAAATGGGATCTGCAGTAGGTATGGTAGTTTCAATGTTTTTGGATTCAGGAAGAAAAACAGTTGATTTATTACTAAAAACTATAATTCCTTTTATGGCTTTTGTTAGTATTCTAGTAGCTTTTGTGGAATATACGGGCGTTGGGGACGGTATAGCTAACGTTTTATCGCCGCTTGGCTCATCTTTATGGGGGCTATTACTTATCTCAATTATCTGTAGCTTTCCTTTTTTGTCTCCTTTACTAGGACCTGGTGCTGCAGTAGCACAAGTAGTGGGGGTTTTGGTTGGAACTTTAATTGGCGCAGGAACAATACCACCACAATATGCATTGCCTGCTTTATTTGCTATTGATTCTCAAGTCGGCGGAGACTTTTTCCCTGTAGGAATGTCTTTAATGCAAGCTAAACCAAAAACAATAGAATATGGTACACCAGCTTTTTTAATCGCAAGGCAGATTTCAAGTCCTATAGCTGTTGTAATTGCATATTTACTTAGTATTGGTCTTTATTAAAAGTACGTTTCAAAAGAATTAGTATATAGAGTGTTAATAAATATTAAAAATCGTAAAAGAGGGGCGAATATGAAGTATAAAGTAAACGTTATTGAAGTAGGATCAAGTGTAAATGATATGCTACAAACTGGGTTGCTTATCCTTTTTAATAAAAAGGCACCTGAAGATTTAAAACCTTATTGTTTAATAACTGAAGACAATACTGAAACAGGTGAAATTGAACAAGGTGATACACTAATAATGGGAAACTATAATTACACAATAACTGCTATCGGGGAACAAGCAAATACGAACCTTTACTCCCTTGGACATGTGTCTTTATGTTTTGATAGTGCTCAAGAGCCTACTTTACCAGGACATATTCATTTGTCCCCAGAATTTAAAAATAATTTAACAGATATAGAAAGGATAGTTATAGAATAGGTGAGAATATGAAACTTATTTTTTTGTTTTTTACAATCTTTGTTATTATCCAATGGTTTTTAAAAAAAAGACAGCACAAAGAGATGTTTGATAACTATTATGAATTTCTAAAAAATGGGGATGTATTGTTAGAAAGAAATAAAGGTGTTATTACAGGTGCTGTTATAATGTTCCAACTAAACGAAGATGCATATATAGAAAAATGTTTACTTCTAAATGGTTCTACTTTTTTAGCTAAATGGAAAGAATGTGATGAATTATTATACAAAAATATACTACTTTTAGAGAAAAGAGATATAAAAAAACAAAAAAAAAGTGTACAAAAAGTAATCCTAAAAGCTATAGAAAGTTATAAAACAACAGCAAAAAACAAAAAATTAAATAATAATTCAATATAAACAGGTCAAAACAGTAGTTATTTAATTATGAAGAACTAAATTTCGAAAATTATTGGTTGTAATTTTTGCCTTATAGCAAAAAAAGTTTATTAATATTAAATTAATAAAGAGAAAAAAGTATTATGATGTAAATACAAAACATTTTTTCATCTGATGAACGAACTCACAATTGAAATTTTATTTTTTTGGCAGATAAAATAAAATGTGTAAAACAAAAACGTTGTTGGAAGAAAGGAAAAAGTGACTATGTTTGACAGTGAAACAGTTAATAAAAAAACTTTAACTCTTCCTAAAGAAGTGAGTAAAGTTTTAAAAACCGTAAATAAAAATGGCACAAAACCTTTATATATACAATTAATTAATTTATTAAAAGAGGTAATTGAAAGAAAAAATATAAAGCAAGGAGACTTTTTTGCAACGGAAAGTTTAATTCAAAAAGAAACCCAGTTAAGCCGTTCAACAGTAAGAAAAGCATTAGAAGAAATGGTTCGACAAGGTTATTTGATACGAATTACAGGAAAAGGTACTTTTGTTTCACTCTCTGTTCCTAAAAAATCTGTGGTTAGATCAGAATTGAAAAGCATGTCACAGGAATTAGAAGAAAAGGGAATGACTCCTGGGAGTATATTATTAACTGTTAAAAAAATAAAACCACCAAAAAACATTACAAATAAACTACAATTAACTGAAAACGAAAAAGTACTTTATATAGAGCGTATAAGAACAGGAAATGATATACCTATTCTTTACGTAGAAGGTTATGTTTCATTGAAATTTGGCGATTTTCAAACAAATGATATCCCAAATTCACTTTATAAGATGGTAAGAGACAATGGAGTAATTCTTCAAAATGCTGAACACATTATCGGCGCAACAAATATAACCTCGGAAATAAGCAAACATTTAGGAGTAGTAGAAGGAAGCGCAGGGATAACGATGAAAAGAGTTACTTTTGACAATAACTCTAAGCCAATTATATATGAAACAGGTGTTTTTCGGTCAGATTTATTTAATCATACTTTAATAATGCAACAATAAATATGATATGGAGGGGTTATTAAATGGTTTATATTAATGGGGAATGGATTGAAACTAATGATAAGCTAGAAGTAAAAAATCCTGCTACAAACGAAATAATACAAAATGTTTCAACTGTAGGGGAGCAAGAAACTGCAAAAGCTATAGAAAGCGCTAAAAATGCTTATAAATATTGGAAGAAAACAACGGTCGATGATCGAATAAAATATTTGAAAAAAGTGTCCTCTCTTTTAAACGATATAAGTGAAGATCTAGCTGTCTTAATTACAAAAGAAAACGGAAAACCAATAACCGATGCTCGGATGGAAGTAAAAGATGGAATAGATTTTATAGATTGGTATATAGAAGAAGCGAGACGTGTTTATGGAGATGTTCTACCTGCTTCGCATGAAGAAAAACAATTATTAGTATTAGAGGAACCTGTAGGAGTATGTGCAGCGATAACGCCTTGGAATTTTCCACTGTCAATGATTACTAGAAAAATCGCGCCGGCTATAGCAGCAGGTTGCACAGTAGTGTTAAAACCTGCTTCCGCTACCCCTTTGTCAGCCATCAAAGTGTTTGAGTGTTTTCATGAAGCAGGGCTCCCAAAAGGAGTCGTAAATTTAGTTATTGGTAGTGCAAATAAAATAGGAAAAACTTTAACAGGAAGCAAAGATGTAAGAAAATTGACTTTTACAGGATCAACAGTAGTTGGAAGACAGCTAATGAGAGATTCCGCTGAAACCGTGAAAAACGTATCTATGGAACTAGGTGGGCATGCGCCTTATATTATATTTGCAGATGCTGATATTGATTCCGCAGTTGAAGGGGTATTAGGTTCAAAATTTTCAAATTCAGGCCAAACTTGTATAAGTACGAATAGAATTTTTGTCGAAGAAAGTGCAACAAAAGAATTCTCACAAAAGTTAACTCAAAAAGTGAAACAATTAACAGTAGGTGACGGGCTTAACGAAGAAACAAACGTTGGCCCCTTAATTGATCAGAACTCGATGTCAAAAATATTAAATCAAATTGAAGACGCCGAACAAAAAGAGGGTAAAATTGTAAGTGGCGGGAAAAAAACAGAGGAAGATAGTGGAGGGTATTTTTTAGAGCCCACTATAATCGAAAATGCTAATGATCAAATGTTGATAGCACAAGAAGAAACATTTGGGCCTGTTGCTCCTATTTTTACTTTTAAAACTGAAGAAGAGCTTGTTGAAAGAGCTAACCATGATCATTATGGTTTGGCAGGCTATTGTTATACTAGTGATTTGAGTCGGGGGCTTAGAATGATGAATCAACTTGAGTATGGAATATTAGGGATTAACGATTCTTCTCCTACAGTAATCCAAGCGCCATTTGGGGGCGTGAAAGAAAGTGGAATTGGAAGCGAAGGTGGTAAGTATGGAATAGAAGAATATTTAATAGAGAAGTTTGTATCAATACAATAACAAACTAGTAAAAATGATTGAAAGTGTAGGAAAATACACTTTCAATCATTTTATAGTAGACCGCGAAAATTGAGGGATAGATATTAAACAAAATAAAAATTCAACATACTTAAATACAACAACTAGCAAACGTTATCGTTTACTGTTGTTACTTGCTATTATCATTACTGCTTTTAATTTAAGACCTGCTATAACTTCTATTGGTCCAATAGTTGGAGTGATAAGAGAAGATATTGGCTTCTCTAATTGGGAAGTTGGGATTATCACTAGCTTACCTTTATTAGCGTTTTCCGTTATATCTCCTTTAGCGTCCAAAGTAGGTAATTCTCATTCAAACGAACTAGCAATTTTCATAGGATTAATTTTATTATTTTTAGGACTCGTAACCCGAACTTTTAACTCGATTATATTGCTATATTCAGGTACGTTTCTCACTGGTATTGGGATTGCTTTTTGTAACGTGTTATTGCCTGCAATAATCAAAGAAAAATTTCCAGATAAATTAAGTACGATAACAGGCATTTACTCAATTTCTATGGGTTTAATGGCTTCTTTTGCCTCAGCTTTGAGCGTACCTATTGCTGAAAAATTTGGATTTGGGTGGAAAATAGCGCTGCTCGTTTGGGTTATTCCCGTTTTTGTAGCTATATTTTTTTGGGTTTTTCTTCGTCCAAAAAAACAAAAAACTCATAAATCTAAAGGAAAAAGAACCGATAATAGTAAAATTTGGAAGTCGGCTTTGTCTTGGCAGATATCTCTTTTTATGGGATTTCAATCTTTTTTATTTTACACGACTATATCATGGTTGCCAGAAATATTGCAGGATTACGGAGCCTCTGTATCATTAAGTGGTTCGTTGTTATCTTTCATACAACTAATAGGGCTGCCTGTAAGTTTTATAGTCCCTTATTTTGCAGGAAAACTTTATTCTCAGTGGAGTTTAGTTTTTTTTCTTTCTTTATTTGGCATCTTCGGATACACAGGATTGTTAATAGGAAATTCTTACCTGGTGATGATGATAAGTGTTATATCTATAGGAATGTATATAGGTGGAATATTCCCATTAGCTTTGACCTTATTGGGCTTACGAGCACGCGACGCTAAAGAATCAGCTGCATTATCAGGAATGGCACAATCAATAGGATATTTATTAGCTGCGCTTGGCCCTGTATTTATTGGCTATTTATATGATGCAGCTAATTCTTGGTCGCCTCCCATAATAACAATAATAGCTATAGGAATTGTAGTGATGATTCTAGGAAGCCTTTCCGGAAGAAATAAATATATTTAAATTATTAATTTATTTTAGATTTTACACTATTAAAAGGAGTTGAATATATGTGCAAATAAATATGAACCCCCCTCAAAAAAATATAACATTTTATTTTGTCCGACACGGCGAAACAATATTAAATGTTTTAAATAGAGCTCAAGGTTGGTCCGATTCAGTTTTAACTAGGCAAGGTGAGCAAAATGTTCGCTTAACAGGGAGATATTTAAAAGATATCCCTTTCTCTACAATATACAGTAGCGATAGTCACAGAGCAACACAAACAGCTAAGATTATCTTAGAAGAAAATTTAAATTCTTCCAACCTTCATTTAAATGTTGATAAACGACTAAGAGAGTTTTGTTTTGGATCTTACGAAGGCAGTAATAGTACAAACATGAAGAAGCAAGTGTTTAAATATCAGAAGAAAATCTACAGGCAATTAGAAAATGTTTTTTTAACTTTAGAAGAATTTTCAAATACAATTGCAATTTTAGATCAAATGAAGAACAAAGAAGATATTATATGGCCGGCTGAAAATCACAAAATGATTAAAAATAGACTTAGTTCTTTTTTAAAAGAAACAACTGATCAAGCAGTGAAGAAAGGGAATGATAAAATATTAATTATCTCACATGGATTAAGTATACGCGCATTGTTTAATATTTTTGTACAAGATGTAGCTATCGATTACGAATTAGACAATGCTAGTGTATCTATTATGAATTATAATAAAGGTCTGTTTAGTTTAGAAAAAGCGAATTATATAAGTCACATTAAATAGTTTTAATTACAACACTTACTATATGCTAGAATACCATTGTTAAATTTATATTTTTCTGATTTAATCAAATGTTATGTGAGATTATTTCTGCATTATTCAAATTATAGTAAGCTTGAACATCCATAAAAAATTGCTAAATTTCATAATAAAAAATCTGGTCAAATAATAATACGTTGGCATATACAGTCGAAATTGATCGTTATTTCTGAGTCAGTTACCCTTTTACGTATTGAAGAGAACATAAATATATTTGTTTTTTAGCTTGATAGAAGTGAAGTGACTAAAATAGAGGCTCTGATTAAATATATTTTACATGAAACAGATACAAACAAATTAAAGTACTAATTAATAACACATGAGGAGGGGGTTTAAATTTATTTTATAGGTATAGATATAGGAACATCATCAACTAAAGGAGTTATTATAAGTAAATCTGGAAAGGTGATTTGTGAAAGTAAAAAACATCACACGATTAAGTATAAAACTATTAATCAAGCAGAGCAGAATCCAACTAGTGTATGGTGGCATGAAACATTGAACATAATAATAGATCTGTTAAAAAATTCTAAAATCTCAAAAGAAAGTATAGCAGGTGTGGGCTGTAGTGGGATGTTTCCGGTCATTTTGCCTGTAAACAAGAAAGGGACTCCTTTAAGAGAGGGAATATTATACAATATTGATACACGATCTAAAGATCAAATAGAATTTTTGCAAAAAAAAATAGAGAATAATTACCCGTCTGAAGCTGTTAAAAACAATTTAAATTATCAATCAGTTCTTCCTAAAATCAAATGGATAAAAGATAATGAATCTGACATTTGGGCTCAAACACAAACTATTTTAGATGCTAGAGGATACATTGTTTTTAAACTTACTGGCGAAAAAGTAATTGACCACTATACAGCATTTCATGGTGGATTTGGTTATTCTTACTCAAAAAATGACTGGTGTAGTAAAGCTTTTGAAATATCAGGTGTAGATATTAAAGTAATGCCTCAAATTAAATGGCCATATGAGATAGCTGGATATATAAATTCAGAAGCAGCAAAATTAACCGGATTATTAAAAGGTACTCCCGTAGTTACAGGAACAGGAGATGCTCTATCTGAGATGCTTAGCTCCGGGATATATAAAACAAATGAATCAGTTTTACTTTATGGTTCTACAATGCCTATTATGACTATCGTCGAGAAAACTTCTTCATTAAATGAAAAGGGATACCCGATTGCCCCAAGTTGGACAAAAAACAAAAACATCATAAGCTCAGGTGTAAGGAGTGGTATGAGCTCTTTCTCGTGGCTCAGTAACTTAGTAGGTTATAAAACAGTTGAAGAGCTATTTTTAAAAACTGAAAATTTAGATAAAACTAAATCTAGTGAAGACGGACTATTTGCATTCCCATATTTTACAAGCCAAATAGAACCTAAAAGTACTTTACAAACAAGCGCTTCCTTTATTGGACTATCTAACAATCATAAACTACAGCATTTATTGAAATCTTTAATAGAAGGTTTAGGATTTAGCCTGCGCTTAAGCATAGAGGACACACCAGGTATATCTACAATAAAAGCAGTGGGAGGAGGAGCTAAAAGCCCACATCTATTACAAACAATTAGTGATATATGTAATATTGAACAACAAACAATTAAATACAACGTGGGGGCTCCTTTGGGGGCTGCATGGTTAGCAGGATATGGACTCGGGATTTTAAAGGAAGATTCTTTGGAAGATTGGGTAAAAAAAGATATTGCGTACTTCCCTCAGGAAGAAAAAGTTATAACATATAATAAACTTTACAAAAAATTTAAAGAAGTAGTAAATCATCCGAATAAACTTCATAATTGGTCTTTCATTTAAAAAATTCAAAATGTAGAATACACTCTTGCACAGCAGGTTCGCATTTAAATAAATATGACAATAACATACAGTTTCTCACTATTCTTCTTTTTCCTATTTGGATGTAACTTGTGTGTAATTCTTTCGTCTTTTAGAAAATCATCTGTTTTTTAGTATTGATTTTCTACTTAAAGCCTATTTTATCTTTAGCCATATAAGTAATGCAAAATCTTTTAACGTTTACAAGCTCAAAGGTTTTCATTTGAATATAAAATACAAACCTTTTTTTCAGTATCGATGCCTTTCATAAACTCTCCATTTTCTTTTAAAAGCTTGGAATTGTGCAACTTGGTTTTTAATTTTAATCTTAATAAATTGTTATCAGTCCCTACTATAATAACCTTAAAAATATATATAA
>Ga0079226_10000582_pt1 | contig 26069 bp, 25 predicted proteins | sample Poulit2014_FD_76345 | JGI IMG/M metagenome (GOLD analysis project Ga0079226, IMG submission 76345) | Agricultural soil microbial communities from Georgia to study Nitrogen management - Poultry litter 2014 | ecosystem: Environmental > Terrestrial > Soil > Agricultural land | place: USA: Georgia...
CATGCTAAAGGTGGAACCGTCTATGTCGATGGGTCAAGAGATTCCCAAGTATTGACTCTTAAAAGTGAAGAAAACCAAGGAGAGCAAGAGAATCTCTTTGAAACAGAAGATGTCGCAGTTATTACCGACCGTGAGGAATTAAAACACCTTGTAAACCAAGCCGAAAAAGAGCATATTCAACAACAAGGCCATACCGATGATGTCGTCTATGGATCAGAAGTAGGCGATACCTGTCCGATTTGTCGCCAAGGAATTGTAGAAGATCTTGGTGGTTGTAATACTTGTACAAACTGCCATGCCCAATTAAGATGTGGCTTGTAAATTTTTTTGAAAGGATAAGATACTATGAAAATTTACACAAGAACCGGTGATGCTGGTCAAACTTCTTTGCAAAATGGCCAAAGAGTTGCTAAAGATGATGCTCGGATTTCCGCCTACGGGACTTTAGATGAACTGAACAGTCTGGTCGGTTTGATTGCAAGCGAAAAAAACTTGGATCCAGAAATAAAAAATGAATTAACAAAGATTCAAGTCTTCATTTTTGACTGTAGCACCGATGTGGCTGTACCAGACAAAAAAGAAGCCGACTATTTGATATCAAAAGAAGCGACGATTTGGTTAGAAAACCTGATTGATAAACATAGTAAGAGCCTTTCTGTCCTCCACAATTTTATTTTACCTGGCGGAAGTAAGACGAGTGCCCAGCTTCATTTGGCACGAACCATCACACGGCGAGCAGAACGAATGATGGTTGGCTTTCAAAAAGAAGGAAAAGTAAATCCCCATGCCTTGTCATTTATAAATCGCTTATCCGACTATTTCTTTGTTGTTGCGCGATATATCAATCATAAAGAAGATATACCTGAAACAATTTACTCAAAAAATAACTAAGAGAAACATAAACCAGCTGAACGAAATAGTTTCAGCTGGTTTTCTGTTAAAGTTTCATTTAATCAAGAAAATTTCAAAAAAAATTGAAAACATCTTGAATTAAGGGTAAACTTACATTGGTGATTATATTAATGAAAAAAATAAGAAGTTATTTTAAAGAAAATACAAGAATTCTATTTATCGGAAAAGGAATCATTGTTGGAACAGGTGCCGGCATTATTGTTAGTGTCTTTCGATTATTGATTGAAAAAATCTCAGAAAATATAAAAAGTTTCTACCAATTAGCCAATTCTGAACCGTTTTGGTTAATTCCTTGGGCGCTGTTTTCAATTGTGGTTGCTATTTTTGTAGGAAAATTAATAAAAAACGAACCGAATATTAAAGGTAGTGGTATTCCTCAAGTAGAAGGAATGTTACAAGAAGATATCCATTACTCTTGGTTTTCCGTATTATGGAAAAAATTTGTAGGTGGTGTTTTATCCGTCGGTGCCGGTCTATTTCTCGGACGTGAAGGTCCGTCTATTCAATTAGGCGCAACTATTGGTCAGGCAGTTTCCGAACACTGGAAAGCTCCAACTTATGAGAAAAAAATTCTGATCTCAAGTGGTGCCAGTGCTGGGCTAGCAGCAGCTTTTAATGCACCGATTGCAGGGTTATTATTTGTTATCGAAGAAGTCCATCATGGGTTTTCCCCTTTAGTTTGGTTGACGTCTTTTGCTTCAGCAGTCACAGCAAATTTTATTTCTCAATATATCTTTGGGTTGGAACCTGTTTTATTTTTAGGAAAAATACTGGATATTCCCTTACGCTTTTATGGCTGGTTATTACTTTTGGGGATCTTTTTAGGAATCATGGGATGGATCTATCAAAAGTGTACCTTGGCCTTACCGGATTTGTTTAAAAGGGTTCCCTTTCCCATTTACTTCCATGGAATTATTCCCTTTCTCTTAGTCATCCCCATCGGCTATTTTGCATATGATATCTTAGGTGGGGGAAATCAACTGATTGTTTCTTTGCCAAAAGAAGCTTTTTCTTTAAAAATTTTAGTCATTCTTTTTTTGGTACGTTTTATCTTTTCAATGATTTCTTATGGGGCTTCCTTACCTGGTGGTATTTTTCTTCCTATTCTCACTCTGGGTGCTATTTTGGGTGCTTTGTTTGCAAAAATGGTCGGCATCCCAGATAGTTATATAAAAGACTTCGTGATTGTTGCTATGGCAGGATATTTTACAGCAATCGGAAAAGCGCCCCTTACTGCCATCATTCTTGTAACAGAAATGGTTGGCTCCATCAATCATTTAATGCCATTAGGACTAGTTTCTTTAGTAGCCTACGTGACAAACGATCTTTTAGGTGGACATCCTATTTATGAGTCAATGTTAGAACGGTTGGTCGAAAAAGAAAAAATTGAGCAACTTGAAAGAAAAACAACGATCGAATTTACAGTAACAGCGGAAAGTCTTTTAGACGGTCTTTCAGTTCGAGATTTTCCATGGCCAGAGAATTGTTTATTGATTTCTATACGGCGAAGTGGCCAAGAAATTCTTCCTCATGGGGATACAATTATAAAATTCGGCGATATTTTAGTTCTTATTACGGAATATTCCCAAAAAAATAATTTAAGGAAATTATTACAACAAAATGTTTATCAAAAAAACTGATGGCCAACCATCAGTTTTTTTGTCTTCCATTTTTAATCTCTTCTCGCCCATTCTTCTTGCACATAGATGGAGACTTGGCCATCATTTACTGGAAAAGTTCCTTTCCCATTCTCATCCAAAACAACCTTTTGATCATTGTTTCCTAGTATATCTACAAATGTTTTTCCTTTATGAAACGCGCTAACTGTCATTTCTTTTTCTTGACTAGCGCCATTTGTCATAATAATTGCCATTCCGGAATCTAAATGTTTTCCATCTCCAGTCAATACCCAGCCAATACAATTGGAATCAGTAAAGTAGTCGACTTGGTTTCCAAAATACATGGACTTGCGTAACTTCATTAAAAGTTCTAAGTCTTTGCCTACCGGAGAAACCTCTTCAGTAGGAATTCCATAAACATCGCCCCAAAAAATGACCGGAATTCCTTGTTTACGCAATAAAATCAACGTATAGGCATGGACTTTGAACCAACCATCAATCCACGATTCCAAACTCTGTCCTTTTTGTGTATCGTGATTATCAACAAAAGTCACTGCATAATCCTCTCGTGAATCCACTAAGGTATTCGAAAAAATCTTTCTCATGTCAAATGTTCCATCAGAATGAGAGGCTTCATAAAAATTATAATGTAAGGGCACATCAAATAAGGAAATCAAGTTACCAGATGAATCAAGATAATTTTCCAGAGCCTTTTGATCATTCGACCAATATTCTCCTACTACAAATGGGGCGTTTCCTCTTTCTTTGGTTCGATGAAGTAGCCAATCGACATAATAATCGAATTGGATGTGTTTTACAGCATCCAAGCGATAACCATCAACGTTTGTTAATTCCTGGTACCATTTTCCCCACTTATCTAACTGTTCCACCGTTTCTGTGTTTTCCATGTCTAAATCACAACCCATGAGATAATCAAAGTTACCTTCTTCTTTATCAACGTCATTTTCCCATCCTTTGTCTCCCAAGTTGTAGATGGCATGAGATTTCGTACGTTCATCATAGTCTACTCCAGAAAAGTTTTTCCATGTCCATATATAGTCATTATACTTTCCTTTGCGACCTGGGAAAGTAAATTTCGTCCATGCTTCGATTGTTTCTTCTTCACTGACAGCATTGGTTCGATCATTTTCTTTATATTGAACTGCTGAGACTGTTTCAGTTTCATCAGCACCTAACAAATGATTAAAGACTATATCTGCATAAACCTCTAATCCCTTTTCTTGTAAGGCTTTAATAGCTTGTAGGTACTCCTCTTTGGTTCCATATTTAGTAGGTATCGTTTCTTTTTGATCAAATTCACCCAAATCATAATAATCATAAACACCATACCCAGTATCTTGTATGCCTTTTGATCCTTTATAAGCAGGCGGTAACCAAATGGCACTAAATCCCATCTCTTTGAATTCTTGTGCTTTTTCAGTCAAATTTTGCCAGTGTGTTGCGTCTGCTGATAGTTCCCATTCAAAAGCTTGTAAAATCATTTTATTTTCCATATAAGTTTTCCTCCACTTAATCTTATTATTATTTAGCCCAATATTGTCTTATTTGTCAATTGATTGCTCTCTTCTATGCCTTTTTACGTTCTTTAGAAAAATAGTAAAGTGTCTTTCAAATCGTTGATTGATATTGAATGCTTTTGGTTGTTTTTGAAAAGAAAGCGTGTTAAAATAAAGAATGAAGGAGGTGGGAAAATGCTTACAGAAGAGAGACACCAACATATCTTAGAAAGATTGGAAGAAAATGACATTGTCACTATAAACGACTTAATGACTCCACTTGAGGCGTCAGAATCAACCATTCGTCGAGATTTACAAAATTTGGAAAACCAGGGTTTATTGGTTAGGATCCATGGCGGTGCTAAAAAGCTTCAACGTTTAAATTTTGAAGCCCCCATGAGTGAAAAAGCAGAAAAATTCCATTTAGAAAAAAAACAGATTGCAAAAAAAGCGGCGCATTTAATTACCAAAGAAAATGTAATCTATCTTGATGCAGGTACGACAACTCTTGCTATGATTCCTTATATTTCAACTCAAGATAACATCCAAGTAGTTACTAACTCTGTTAAACACGCTACTTTATTAGTGGAACGAAATATCAAAACAATTATTTTAGGAGGTTCCATAAAACTATCGACTCATGCAGCACTTGGTTCTTTTACCATAAAACAATTGGAACAATTTCGGTTTGATCAAGCTTTTTTAGGAATGAATGGTGCTCATTTGAAAGCAGGCTTTACCACTCCGGACCCTGAAGAAGCTGCTATCAAGAAACTTGCCATGTCTCAAAGTCAACAAAACTATGTGGTTATGGATCATTCGAAATTTCAACAAGTCACTTTTACACATGTCGCTCCTTTAAAAACAGCTACAATCATTACCGATAGTTTACCCAAAGACAATAGTCGCCAATTTCAGTCACAAACTAAATTAATGGAGGTTAAATGATGATTTACACGATGACATTAAATCCTTCGATCGATTATATCGTTCACGTCGATCAATTAAAAATCGGAGAAGTTAATCGAATGTCTCAAGATTTCAAATTGCCTGGTGGTAAAGGAATCAATGTTTCTCGCATTCTACAACGAATCAATGCTGATTCTACTGCTTTAGGATTTTTAGGAGGATTTACTGGCAATTTTATTGAGAATTGGTTAAAAAAAGAAGGTCTTTCTTGCCGTTTCACTTCGGTTAACGAAGATACTCGGATCAATGTGAAACTAAAAGCTGGAAAAGAAACAGAAATCAATGGGTTGGGACCAAATTTATCAGAAACAGAAATAGTATCCCTGAAAAATAATTTAAAAAAAATAAACCCTGGCGATATTGTTATCCTTTCGGGAAGTACCCCTGTAGGATTGCCATCTGGTTTTTATCAAGAGCTGATTAAAATCATTAAAAATAAAAAGGCCGAATTTGTAATCGATACTACAGGTGACGATGTGTTAAATGCTCTGAAGTCTAGCCCACTTTTAGTTAAACCCAACAATCACGAGCTAGCAGAAATGTATCAGACACACTTCTCTTCTCTTGAAGAAATCATTACCCATGGTAAGCTATTACAAAAACAAGGGGCTCAAAACGTAATCATTTCGATGGCTAGTGAAGGAGCTCTTCTCTTCACCAAAGAAGGAGCCTATCGTTCAAATGTTTTGAAATACCCAGTAAAAAACTCAGTCGGTGCTGGTGATTCCATGATAGCAGGTTTTATCGGCGAATTTGTTCGTAGTAAAAATGCAGTGGAAGCATTCAAAATGGGAGTTGCCTGTGGAAGCGCAACGACCTTTTCAGACGACTTAGCAAGTAAAGAGTTTATCGACGAACTATTACCGCAAGTAAAAATTGAAAGATTATAGGAGGAAAATTTCTATGCGAATCAACGATTTATTGATAAAAGATGCCATGATTATGGATTTAAAGGCAACAGACAAAAGTAGTGCGATTGATGAAATGGTTCAAAGACTATATGATGTCGGTCGAATTACCAATATCGATCAGTACAAAAAAGATATTTGGGCACGAGAAAAGCAAACAACGACTGGATTGGGTGATGGCATCGCAATGCCTCATGCTAAAAACAATGCAGTAAAAGAAGCCACAGTTTTATTTGCTAAAAGTAAAAAAGGCGTCGATTACGAATCTTTAGACGGGCAACCTGCCTATCTATTTTTCATGATTGCTGCTCCAGAAGGCGCTGACGATACTCATTTACAAGCGTTAGCTGCTCTTTCTCGCCAATTAGTAAATCAAGAGTTTGTCGAAAAATTAAAAAAAGCTGAAACGCCTGAACAAGTACAGGAAGCTTTTAGTCAAGCCGAGGCACAAAAAGCAGAAGAAGAAAAATCAGAAGCTACCACACAAACTACTCAAGCAGCTGAAACATCAACAAAAGATCGTCCTTTCGTCGTAGCTGTTACTGCTTGTCCAACTGGTATCGCACATACTTATATGGCTGAAGATTCATTGAAACAAAAAGCCAAAGAATTAGATATCGATATCAAAGTCGAAACAAACGGTTCAGATGGAACAAAAAATCGTCTGACTACTTCTGACATCGATCGTGCAGCCGGCGTCATTATTGCTGCCGATAAAAATGTTGAGATGAACCGTTTTGATGGGAAGCACTTGATTAGTCGACCGGTTAGTGATGGTATTCGTAAGCCAGAAGAATTGATCAATAAAGCGATAGACAATAGTGCGCCTGTCTTTCATGGCAATAAAAATGCCGGTGATTCTAGCGAAGGATCAGAAAGTTCTTCAGATTCAATTGGACAAAGTATCTATAAAAACTTAATGAACGGCGTTTCTCATATGCTACCATTTGTTGTGGCTGGCGGTATCATGATCGCTCTTTCCTTTATGATTGATCAATTCATGGGCGTGCCACAAGATTCTCTGGACCAATTAGGTAGTTATAACCAAGCGGCGGCTTACTTTGGACAAATTGGTCACGCGGCCTTTGACTTCATGTTACCGATTTTGGCTGGTTTTATCGCCATGAGTATCAGTGATCGGCCTGGTTTGATTGTTGGTTTTGCAGCGGGCGCTTTAGCCAATCAAGGAGGCGCGGGTTTTCTAGGCGCGCTTATCGGTGGTTTCATCGCTGGATATGTAATTGAATTATTAAGAAAATTACTCAAAGGATTACCAAAATCGATGGATGGAATCAAAACAATCCTTTTCTACCCATTCCTTGGACTTTTAATTACCGGCTTTTTAATGTTACTTGTCAATGTTCCAATGAAAATCATCAATGACGCTTTAAACAACTTTTTAAATGGCTTAAGTGGAACAAATGCCGTGCTTTTAGGTGCTTTACTTGCCGGAATGATGGCAATTGACCTTGGAGGCCCTGTAAACAAAGCTGCTTACGTATTTGCTACAGGAACAATTGCAGCAACCGTAGCTGAAGGTGGAAGTATTGTAATGGCGGCTGTAATGGCTGGCGGTATGGTTCCACCACTAGGAATTTTTGTAGCTACTCGCCTATTTAAAAATAAATTTACCAAACAAGAAAATGAAGCGGGTTTAACAAACATCGTCATGGGCTTATCCTTTGTGACAGAAGGTGCGATTCCTTTTGCAGCTAGCGATCCATTGCGTGCCATTCCAAGCTTTGTTATTGGCTCAGTCGTAACCGGTGGATTGGTCGGTGGATTTGGTATTCGTTTAATGGCTCCTCATGGTGGAATCTTTGTAGCCTTACTACTCTCTCGACCTATCCTTTACCTCTTGTTTGTGCTGATTGGTGCAATCATCACTGGTATCGTACTAGGTTTATTGAAAAAACCAGTTCAAGAATAAGCACTAAAAACTCTCAGTAAAAACTGATGCTTTTAAGTGACCATTACCATAATTGTTTCGTTGTTAGCACTTGATCAGCAAATATCCATTTTCTAAACACTTTGAACCACTAGTTCTTAACAAGTGATATTTCTCAAAAAAATTATCTCATCTTTCCTCCATGAATCTTAATCAATTTTAAGACAGTGTGAATTCTTGAAAAACTGAAATTTTCTTAAAAAAAATCGTTTTAAATACAAAACAAAAAAGAAAATGGTATCATAGAAAGGTGGAGGTGTCTGTCATGGGACTAAAAGTACAACGAGATGATTTTCTAGAAAAACGATTAGAAGAATTTGTTATTTTGTCAACAGATGAAAAAGAAAAGAAAAACAAAGAAGAAGACTTAGAACGTTTTTTAAATCCAAAGCCAAAGAAAAAGAACGATAAAAAATAAAAAGAAGGAGTATTCTAAAATTAGAATACTCCTTCTTTTTATAAATAAGCCTCGATAGCTTCCCAAGCTTTTTCTTTTCCCTGTTTGCTAACAGCTGAAAAAAGAATAAAATCGTCTTCTGAATCAAAGTCAAGCGCCTTTTTTAATACTCTTTCTTGTTTATTCCACTTGCCACGAGGAACTTTATCAATTTTTGTAGCTACCAGAATCACTGGGATTTGATAATATTTAAAGAAATCATACATTTGAATATCATCTTTGGTAGGTTCATGTCGAAAATCAATCAACGAAACGACTGCTCGTAGATTTTCTCGCTGCGTTAGATAAGTTTCGATCATCTCCCCCCATTTCGCTCGCTCTGTTTTTGAAACTTTTGCATAACCATAGCCTGGGACATCAACAAAATGAAACATCTGTTCAATCAAATAAAAATTCAACGTCTGTGTTTTCCCTGGTTTTGAGGAAGTTCTGGCTAAGTTTTTTCGATTTAATAAGGTGTTTATAAATGATGATTTACCAACGTTCGAACGACCAGCTAAGGCTATTTCTGGGAGAGCATTTGTTGGGTACTGTTTGGGAGAAACAGCACTGATCACAATTTCAGCAGAATGAACGTCCATCTTTTTCCTCCTTCGACTTCCTTTTTGATGAAACAAACCGGATAGCGGCCTATCCGGTTTGTTTGATTATCCAGCTTTTTTTTCTTCTTCATAAACAACTTTAGGTGCAGCTTCACCCTCAACTGCTTCTTTAGTAATAATTACTTCTTTGATCTTATCATGTGTCGGGATATCAAACATAATATCCATCATGATTTCTTCAATAATCGAGCGTAGTCCACGGGCGCCTGTATCCCGTTCGATTGCTTTGTCAGCAATTGCTTTTAAGCCTTCTTTTTCAAATGTAAGCTTGGTACCATCTAATCTTAAAAGCTTAGTATATTGTTTGACCAACGCATTTTTAGGTTCTGTCAAGATATGAACTAAATCGTCATTCGTCAATTTTTCCAAGGCAGACATGACAGGTAATCGACCAATAAATTCTGGAATCAAACCAAATTTTAATAAATCTTCCGGAATGATGTGTTTCATCACACTTTCATTTTCATCCATTTTTTTGTTTGTCGTTCCAAACCCAATCGTTTTTTCGCCCAAACGATTTTTAACAATCGTTTCAATCCCATCAAAAGCACCGCCAACAATGAAAAGAATATCGGTTGTATCAATTTGAATCATTTCTTGTTGTGGATGTTTGCGCCCACCTTGAGGAGGAACACTAGCAATCGTTCCTTCTAAAATTTTTAACAGCGCTTGTTGGACCCCTTCACCAGAAACATCACGTGTAATCGAAACATTCTCACTTTTTCGAGCGATTTTATCGATTTCATCAATATAGATGATTCCTTTTTGCGCGCGTTCAACATCATAATCAGCATCTTGCAAAAGTTTTAATAAGATATTTTCAACATCTTCCCCAACATACCCAGCTTCAGTTAAACTGGTAGCATCGGCAATCGCAAAAGGCACGTTCAAACTTTTAGCTAAAGTTTGTGCTAAATACGTCTTTCCTGAACCAGTCGGCCCAATCAAGCAAATATTGCTTTTTTGAAGTTCAATGCCATCGTCTTCTTTTTCTTCTTCTGAAAGTTTTGCATTGATTCGTTTATAATGGTTATAGACCGCTACAGACAAGGTTTTCTTTGCACGATCTTGTCCAACTACATATTCATTTAAATTGTCCAAAATTTCTTGAGGTTTGGGAACCTCAGAGAACTCATGAACTGCTTCTTCATAAAATTCTTCATCAATAATATTTTTACATAATTCAATACATTCGTTACAGATGTAGACACCAGGACCAGCAACGATTTTTTTTACTTCTTCCTGAGATTTCCCACAAAAAGAACAACGTACTGGTTCATTTCCACTTGTATTGTCGTACATGGTGTTCCTCCTTTTTGTATACACTGGTGAGCAAATGAAAACATGCTTTCCCCATCCAGCCTTTTACTATTCTAGCATAGATTCAAAGAAAGAAAAAGCCCTCTCTCTTTAGGAATTAAGTTTTTTTAAAGACAAAAAGATTAAAAAAATAAAGATTTTTTATAACAAAAAAATAAGACGCTTCTTTATCGGAAGCGTCTTTGTTTGGATGTAAAAATTATTCTTCAACAGCTGTTGTGGTAATAACATCCACAGCTTTTTTCATTTCAATATCATGTTTCAACATATCAGGAGAAAGCATGCTACGAACTTGTGCTTCTGGCATATTATAAGTTTCAGCAAGTTCTTTGATTTCAGCATCAACTTCTTCGTCAGAAACTTCAAAGTTTTCAGCAGCAGCTACAGCTTCAATCACAAGGTTTGTTTTCACTCGAGGTTCAGCTTCACCTTCAAATTGTTGATGAAGATCTGCTTCGGTTGTGTTTGTGATTTGATAATAAAGATCTGGGCTGATTCCTTGACGTTGCATATTGTTTAAAAAGTCATCCATTGCACGATGAACTTCATCATGAACCATCACTTCTGGCAATTCAACGATTTCAGCATTTTCAACCGCTTGAGAAATAGCTGCTTCTTCAACTGCATCACTGGCAGCTTGTTCTTTACTATCGGTCAATTCTTTACGATATTTTTCTTTTAACTCATCCAATGTTTCTACTTCATCGTCAACATCTTTGGCAAATTCATCATCTAATTCTGGAAGTTCTTTTGTTTTCACTTCATGAACAGTTACCTTAAACGTTGCTTCTTGACCAGCTAAGTCTTCTGCTTGATAATCTTCAGGGAATGTTACTTTAACATCCAAATGATCATCAGCACGAGTCCCAATCAATTGTTCTTCAAAACCAGGGATGAACGAACCAGAACCAATTTCAAGAGAATGATTTTCTCCTTGTCCACCTTCAAAAGCTTCACCATCTTTGAAGCCTTCAAAGTCGATAACAACAGTATCGCCATCTTCAGCAGGTTCGTCTTCTTTAATTACTAACTCTGCTTCTTCTTCGCGTTTTGCTTGTAAACGTGCTTCAACGTCTTCTTCTGTTACTTCACGATCTTGTTTAGGTACTTTTAATTCTTTGTACTCTCCTAATTTTACTTCAGGTTTTACTGTTACATCTGCTTTAATTACCCAATCTTCACCTTTTTCAATACTTTCAATATCGATTTTAGGTTGTGCAACAGGGTCGATTTCAGCTTCTTTTACAGCTGCATCATAAGCATCCGGTAAAAGAGCATTTAGCGTATCTTCATACAAAGCTTCTTCTCCGTACATACGATTAAATACTGTGCGAGTTACTTTTCCTTTACGGAAACCTGGAACATTCATATCCTTTTTCACACGATTAAAGGTTTGTGTAAGACCTTTTTGAATTTCTTCTTGTGCAATCGAAAATTTCAATACACCATCATTGGCGCCTGTTTTTTCCCATTTTGCAGTCATGTATTTCCCTCCGAATAAACAATTAAATTAACATATAAATATGTCGTGCATACTTTTAAATAGTACACTATCCCTTTAAAAATGTAAACATTTAGAAGCAAAACTTCCAATTTTTCTCTTTTTTAAAGAAGATTTTGATAAATTTGTCGGATTTTTTCCTTTTTATTTTGAATATCAGCATATTTTTCTAACTCTTGCATCTGATCCGTTTCTTCTAGTAAACTTCGTAATTCTAAAAGACAACTTTCTCCCCATCTTTTCGCCTCGTTAACATTAGGCAATATAGGATATAAGAGTGCAAAATGTCCCGTTAATTCCGCTCGAGCTAATTCAAGCAGCTGGGGATTTTTCGCTTCTTTTTCGATGACTTGTAGCGCTACTTTCAAAGCGGGACTATCTTGCAACAAAGGAAGTGTATCTAAAACAATTTCTTTGTCTTTAAAAAAAACACTTCCTTTCGCGCCATCTCTTACAAGTTCTTCAAATAGTTTAGGAACAAGAAAGGGATTGTTATTTTTTTCAAGATACTTTTTACAAATGTCTAAAAAGTCAGGTAAGGAAATATCAGTGGTCAACACTTCCCACTCCTTTTTTTGAACTGGCTTTTTGGTGTGATCAATTCTCAAAAGAAGTCCTTCTTTTTCTGAAAGTAAATGTTCAGATAGAACATGTTGCGTTTTTTCAACTTGCTCTAAAGCTTCTTTTAGTTTTTCTTGGTCAACAGCATTTTTAATGAGACGATGTACTGCTAGGTATTGTCCATCTAACAGCAACAATTGCCCATAAGTTTCGATTCCTTGCGTCTCTTGAAGAAAATCGTCTAGATGTAATTGGGCATAATACAAAGCGTTTTTATACTCTCCAAGGGCACGCATCGCAGAAATCAGTAATAAACAATTTTTATATGAAGCCTCCATTTCGTATAAGGTCAAAAAATCCCTTTTGGCTGCTAAATAATCTTTTGCAGCCATTTTCTTTTTTCCACTAGCCAATAATTGGTTCTGTTTATCTGGGAAGGATAAAATATCAGACACTTTTTTCACTTCTCTTTCCACATTTTTAGGCATGATTCTGTTGATTAAACGCCTGGATCATATTCAATGTTACCACACTTGTATCACTGAAATAATCCCCCACGTGTTGTTTCTTTGAGGTAAAGGCGCTTGGTAGATAACCAAACATCAAGAGTGGTTGAGCTTGTAAAAAGAAACGACACGCTGTTTCTCTAACCAACACAGTCGACCAAGATAATTCTTCTTCAGTAAAGCTGATCACACGAATCCCAAAAATCATCTTCCCAACTGTCTGGCCCTGATTCAGTTTTGTAAGCAGTGTGAAATAGCCCACATAAATGATTAAATAAGACAAGCCATAAAAGCTTAAGAACTCAGTTGATTTATCTATTTTTAGAACGAAAAATAGCATTCCTAAGAAAATATTACTTACAGCGTGTACACAAATAATATCAATAGTATAAGCAAAAAGTCGCATCCAAAAACCGGCAAAAAAATAATTAGGAAAATCATTGTGTTCCATTTCTTTGCTTGGTCGGCTATTAAATTTCTTCCATTTCTCTTGTTTTGTTTCTCGTTCATTCTCATCATAGTCTTCTTCAAAAGAGTGGAGGACCTTTTGAAAAAAATCTTGCGAATCTTTTTCTTGGTCTACCTCGTTTTCATGAGTCGCTTCGAGCTTTTGCTTTTCCTCATCCACTTTATTCACCTCCATAATAATACAATGGTTTTGGCGCTACTGGTGTTCCGATTGTTTTCAACACGTTTGACAATTGTTGTTGTTCTGATGCCTTCAACCCTTGAAATTGCGCTAATTTTGAACCAAACCAAGTATTGGCAAATCCTGTCGAATCAAATCCATACTCAAAAACTTGCGCATTTTTCAACCCCTTCTCATCTTTTAAAGCTTGCAAAACTTCATCAGGAAACCCTAACGCATCGATTAACCCATTTTCTAAGGCCTGTTGCCCATCATAGATACGACCGTCTGCCAATGTACGAACTTCCTCTTCAGACATGTTTCGTCCATCGGCGACTACTTCTACAAAACGATCAAAAGAGCTATCAACAAATCCTTGTAGTACTTGTTGTTCTTCTTTTGTTACAGGATGTGTTCCAGAACCCGCATCTTTTAATGCACCACTTTTATAGGTGGCATCAGAAACACCTAACTTTTCTAACAAACCAGCATAATTCATTCCTGACATGATCACACCAATCGAACCTGTCACTGTTTCAGCAGTTGCAAAAATCTTATCCGCAGAAGCAGAAATATAATAACCGCCACTTGCTGCCATATTTTTCATACTTACGTAGATAGGAATTTTCTTTTCCTGTACTTTTTTTATCTCTTTGGCGATTTCAGCACTTTCATAAACGCCCCCACCTGGAGAATTCACTTCTAGTATAACCCCGCCAATCGTTGGATCTTGCTGAATTTGTTTTAATTCTTCTAATAGACGTATATGATCATATTCTGCTTCTGAAAAAATTCCGCCACTACTTTCACTACTGATCGTACCACTCACGTTTAATTTAGCGATGCGATGTTGATCATTTCCTTCTTCTAAAATAACTTCTCCTAATTCGTTTGTCCCATACAACAAAGCATTGAATCCAGTCAGAGCATTCATTTCTGATGTTTCTTTTTCTTTGGTCATTTGCGAACTCACTGCTGAGATCAAAAATAATCCTAGTGCAATGATCACCGCTACCCATCTTCGTTTGTTCATTTACTACCTCCTAATTAATCATATTATTATCTTTTCTATTGTACAAAATTATTAATAAAAAGACGAATAAAAACAAATATTCTTTATTCTGTATCCCTTTTACACTTTTTTTAGAAAAGAACAACTTACTTCGCCAACTGCTTTTTCTATCTATACCATTTTTATTTTTAAAAAAATATTGACAAATAAATAGTTAAAATATATGATTATCATTGTGTTTCTATTAAATAAAATTTCAAGGAGGTTAGGTATACCAATAAGGATAGCGCCCGATCTGTTAAAACAGATGACGAGGATAGAGTTTATCGAAAATTCGGCGGATGGCTCTAGGGACTGCACTCTACAGAAACTGATAAAAAGAAACTGCGAAGTTTTAACAGTATCAGAATCAAGCAGATAGAAATGCATAATGCCAATAGAAAGTGGGAATTGTATTATGTGCGGAATTGTAGGAATCGTCGGAAAAAAGCATGCAGAAAAAATTATTTTATCAGGACTTGGACGTTTGGAATATAGAGGCTATGATTCAGCAGGTCTTTTTGTTTCAAATGATGATACACAACACTTGGTGAAATCACAAGGTCGGATAAAAAATCTAGAAGAAAAAATAACTAAAGATATTAACGGAACAATTGGGATTGGACATACGCGTTGGGCAACGCATGGAAAACCTTCTGAAAGAAATGCTCATCCACAAACCTCTTCAGATCATCGTTTAGTGCTTGTTCACAATGGCGTAATAGAAAACTTTGAAGAAATTCAAAAAGAATACTTGGCAGACGATCATTTTGATGGGGAAACAGATACTGAGATTGTTGTCCATTTAATTTCAGCCCTAATGGCAAAAGAAAGCTTATCAACCAAAGCAGCATTTAAAAAAGCATTGTCCTTAATCCGTGGATCCTATGCCTTTGCTCTGGTGGATACTCAAGATAAAGAAACAATTTATGTTGCTAAAAATAAAAGTCCCTTACTTATTGGATTAGGTGAAGGATTTAATGTGATTTGTAGCGATGCGATAGCAATGCTAGATCAGACGAGTCATTTTGTTGAAATTGCTGATGGTGAAATGGTGACTGTTACTGCTTGTGCTATACATATTGAAGACGAGAAGGGCAATCTTGTTTATCGTGAATCCTATGAAGCTCAATTAGATTTAAACGATATCGAAAAAGGAGCTTATCCATTTTACATGCTAAAAGAAATCGATGAACAGCCCGCAGTCATGCGTCGTTTGATTAGTGACTATTCAGATGAAAAAAAGCAAGTCACAATAAATGACTCTCTTCTTCAACAAATCAGTGCTTGTGACCGTCTTTACATCATCGCTTGCGGAACCAGCTATAATGCTGGATGTGCTGCCAAAAATGTATTGGAAACAATGACTCAAATTCCTGTTGAAATTCATCTATCTAGTGAATTCAGCTACAATATGCCTCTTCTCTCAAAAAAACCATTTTTTATTTTTCTGAGTCAAAGCGGTGAAACAGCCGATAGTCGACAAGTGCTTGTCCAAATCAATCACTTTGATTTCCCTTCACTGACAATCACAAATGTCGCTGGTTCGACATTGTCAAGAGAAGCTAAACATACGTTATTGCTTCATGCTGGTCCAGAAATCGCGGTAGCTTCCACAAAAGCTTATACGGCTCAAATCGCAGTCTTAGCAATATTGGCAAAAGCGATTGGAAAAAATAAAGGCATTGATGCAAGTATAGATTTTGATGTCTTCGGTGAATTATCCATCATAGCTGCCGCGATGGAAGCCGTAATTAATGAAAAAGGAACGATTTCACAGCTTGCCAAAGATCATTTGAAGCACACTCGTAATGCTTTTTATATCGGACGAGGCAATGATTACAACGTATCTCTTGAGGCTTCTCTGAAATTAAAAGAAATTTCTTATATCCAAACAGAAGGATTTGCTGCTGGAGAATTAAAACACGGAACAATTGCTTTAATCGAAGAGAAAACGCCGGTATTTGGCATCATCACTAACGGAAAGACCAGTGCTCATACACGAGGAAATCTAAAAGAAGTGGAAAGTCGTGGTGCAGATACAATTGTGATTGCAAGTGCTTCTTTAGCCAAGGAAACAGATGCGGTTATTCTACCCGAGGTTCATCCACTCTTAACAAGCTTGGTTTCTGTAATTCCTACGCAACTCATCGCCTACTTTGCTTGTCTACAACGTGGCTATGACGTCGATAAACCTAGAAACTTGGCCAAATCTGTAACCGTTGAATAAAAGAAAAACATCAGTGATTTTCACTGATGTTTTGTTTTCTTTAAAATTTCCAACCTCGTTTGTATTGTTCAGGGACTTCAATCGTTTCCTCTAATTTTCTAGCCGCACGATATGCCCAATAAGGATCTCTAAGAAGCTCTCTACCCAAAAAAATCAAATCTGCTCGGTCATTTTGTAAAATTTCTTCTGCTTGGATAGCTGAAGTAATTAATCCAACTGCTCCTGTTGGCATTTGTGCTTCATTTTTGATGATTTCAGCAAATGGAACTTGGTAACCTGGGTAATCAACAATCCTTGTAGGGACCACAGCACCAGAACTGACATCAATTACGTCAACACCTTGCTCTTTCATCCAACTTGCAATTGGTACATAATCTTGTGGAGTCATTCCTCCTTTTGTCCAATCACTAGCTGAGATCCTGACAAAAATAGGTTTGTCCCAAATCGTTCGAATTGCACTTATTACTTCACCCAAGATTCGATAACGATTTTTGATAGAACCGCCATAGTCATCTTTTCTGTGATTTGTTAAAGGCGATAAAAATTCATTTAACAAATACCCGTGAGCAGCATGAATCTCAATCACATCAAAACCTGCTGATTTCGCTCGTAAGGCAGCTTTTTTAAAAGCTAAAACAGTTGTCTTAATTTCTTGAACTGTTAACATTTTTGGGAGGTTACTGTTTTCATTATAAGCCAATGCACAAGGAGCAAAAATTTCGCCTGAAACTCTCGCTTTTCTACCAGCATGACCTAACTGAATTCCCGCTTTCGCTCCATTTTCTTGAATTTTTTGACAAAGTTCCTTTAGGCCCGGTAGTTGTTCATCATTCCAAATACCCAAATCGTTTTCTGTGATACGACCTTCTGGTAAAACTGCGGTAGCTTCTAAAATAATCAAACCTACCTGTCCAATCGCTCGAGATTCATAATGGGTTTTATGCCAATCTGTCACCTGGCCATCTTCTCTCGCGCTATACATACACATTGGCGACATGACGATACGATTTTTTAAACGAATTTCCCCTAATTCAAAGGGTTCAAAAAGTTTTGCCATTTTTACGACCTTTCCTCTTCAAATAATACGACTGTTGATGAAACATGCTCATAATGTCCCACTATTTTAGAGACTGGACAACGTTTTTGAGCCTCTTCTACAAGCGGAGTAGCTTCTTCAACCGACATTGTTTCAATACTTGCAAATAGGTTCAATGAAAAATAATGATTGCTATTCTCATCTTCCATATAATCAATATGGACCTCTACTCGACTTTTTTTATCAATCCCACGTTTTTTAAGTAAAATTTCTAGCGTAGCATTTAAGCAAGTAGCCCAAGATAAAGCAAGCAGTTGTTCTGGATTGGTTCCCGGATCAGAACTGGTTGGACTCGACGTAACAACAGCAAGTTCGTGATCTCCCTTTACAAAAGCAGAACCTGACATTCCTTGGTCATTGACAACTTCTGTGTGATACAATTTTTTCAAATCACTCTCTCCTTCCTAGTTTCTTTTTTAACTTACCCCTTCCCGTCAGTTAATACCAGAAAAAAGCTCAGATAAATACATTCTTTTTAACAGAAAAATGTGATAAACTACAAGAAATTACTTTTATCAAACGGAGGAATAAACCAATGGATACTATCACAAATTTTAGAGATTTAGGTGGTTTAAAAAATAAAGTAGGACGCACTTTACAGGCCAAAAAGCTCTTGCGCTCTGGTGAATTGAGTCATGTATCAGAACAAGAGCAAGAGTCCCTACTCACCGATTATCAGTTACAAACCGTCATTGATTTACGCTCACAAGAAGAAGTGACCACCCACCCTGACCTGATGATTTCAGGTACAACTTACCTTCATATCGATATTTTTGAAAAAATCCAAAGTCAAGGAACTTCCTTGTCTGAGTTTACAAGTGTTAGTGAACCAATTCGAATGCGTGCATATATGAATGAAATCTATCAAACAATGGCCGTTGATTCGAGTGCACAAAACGGTTTTGCCAAAATGATTGAACAAGTCTTAAATGTACAAGCAAATAAAAGCGTCCTTTTTCATTGTTTCGCTGGTAAAGATCGAACAGGAGTCTCCGCTGTTTTATTATTAGAAATGTTGCAAATGCCAAAAGAAGTCATTTATACAGATTATTTAGAAACAAACAAACTACGTATCAAAGAAAACAGTGAGTTGATTCAACAAGCCAAGGCACAAGGAGCTAGTGAAGAATTAACGGATTCCCTAAAAATCGCCTTAACTGTTGAATCTGAATTTTTAGATTCTTATTACCAAGCAGTCACAGAAAATTTCGGAGACATGCAAAATTATTTACAAACGGCTCTACATATTTCTCCTAAAACACAACAAGAGTTACAAAAACAATTACTCTTCTAAAACAGCATCATCCAAGCAACTTTAAAGAGCTTGGATGATGTTTTCATTTGTCTAATTCTAACACTTGTCGTACCACTTGTTTCATTTGAGAAACTGAAAAGCTTATTTTTTCTTTTTCAGTTGCCCCTTTCAAGGTTGAAACTGCTTGAGGTATCGCTAGTCCTGTAATTTTATTTAATTCATCAACAGCCACAAAATCATTTCCAGTTGACTTTTTAGCAGTTAATGCCTCCACAACCGTTTTGGGAAACTTATAAGGACTAGCTGTCGAGACAATTAATTGAGCTCTATCATTTACAAATTGATGCGCCACATGAACGGCCACCGCTGTATGAGGATCAATGACATAGCCTGTTTCTTTGAATCGCTGAAAAATAGCTCCTTTGGTCTCTTCTTCTGTTGCAAAACCGGCCTCAAAATCGGTCCATTTCTCTTGCATTTTCGTTGGTAAAGAAAAAGAATTCTTTGTTTTCAATTGCTGCATCCATTCTCTTGTTTGGTCTGCATTTTCATCAGAAAGTTGAAAAAGAAGTCGTTCTAAATTGCTAGAAACTAAAATATCCATTGAAGGAGAGGTCGTCACATAAAAAGGTCGTTTTTTATTATAATTACCGGTCTGAAAAAAATCAGTCAAGACATGGTTTTGGTTAGAAGCACAAATCAAATGATCGATAGGTAAACCGATTTTTTTCGCATAAAATCCTGCTAAAATATTTCCAAAATTACCGGTAGGAACACAAACATCGATTTTCTCCCCAGATTGAATTTCTCCTTTTTTAACCAATTGACTATACGCATAGACATAATAGACAATTTGCGGCACCAAACGACCAATGTTAATCGAGTTAGCAGAAGAAAACTGTTTATTGCGAGCATACATCTCTTTTGCTAATTCTTGGTCATTTAATAATTCTTTTACTTTCGTTTGTGCATCGTCAAAGTTTCCTTCAATGGCCACAACAAAAGTATTCTCTCCTTTTTGTGTCAACATCTGCTTTTCTTGAATCTTACTGACGCCATCTTTTGGATAAAAGACAATGATTTTTGTATTGGGGACATCTGCAAAAGCTTCCATAGCAGCTTTTCCTGTATCTCCTGAGGTAGCTGTCAAAATCACAATTTCTCGCTTGATATTATTTTTTTTCATAGCTGTAACCATCAGATAAGGCAAAAGAGAAAGAGCTAAGTCTTTAAAAGCTAGCGTTGGTCCATGAAAAAGTTCTAAAAAATATTGCTCCCCTTTTTTTACTACTGGTGCAATATCAGCTGTTTCAAATTTTTCATCGTAAGCGTTTTTTATTGCTTCTTGTAATTCTTGATCAGTAAAATCAGGCAAAAAAACGTGCATGATTCGAAAAGCTACTTCTTGATAGTCGAGTTCTTTCCATTCTTCAAAGTCAAAATCAAAGGTGGGAAATTCGGCTGGTACAAATAATCCACCATCAGCAGCCATTCCCTGTAAAATTGCTTGCGAAGCTGTTACAAGTTGTTCTGTTTCTTGCGTGCTTTTATATAAAACCGTCATCACTTTCACTCCTCAAGTATAGTCACTACGTTTTCATTAGTTTATCATTTTTTAACAAAATTTTCGACCTCTTCTTATAAGAAAAAATGGAACAGAAGTGGTTTGGTGTCACATTGCGTTTAACAAATAGGAATAGCTTATTTTTTTCTAGGTCTCTTATTTAAAGTATGCTATAGTTATTTCAACTAGGAGGCTAAAAATGAGCTCTTTAAAAGAAAAAATTATTACCGAAAGTAAACGGTTAGGCATTGATAAAATTGGCTTTACCACAGCTGAACCTTTTGATTATTTAGAAGATTCTCTAAAAGAACAAAAAGCAAACGGTTATACTTCAGGGTTTGAACATCCCATTATTGAAGAACGTCTTTATCCAGAAAAGTCATTTGAAAATCCAAAAAGCATTATTGCCATTGCTTTAGCTTACCCAACAAAAAGTTTGCAGCCAATTCCTCGAGATGAAAAAAGAGGTCAATTTGCTCGTGCTTCTTGGGGAGTTGATTACCATCATATTTTAAAAGATCGTTTAGAAAAATTGATTTCTTTTATTCAATCCCAAGCACAAGTAGAAGCCAAAATGAACGATTGGCGTTTTGCGCCTCAAGTAGATACTGGCGAACTCGTGGATGTTGCGGTAGCGCAAAGGGCTGGATTAGGTTTTATTGGAAAAAATGGACTATTAATCACCAAAGAATATGGCTCTTTTGTTTATCTGGGAGAAATTATTACCAACATTGAATTTACTCCTGATACACCGATTCCAAATGGTTGTGGAACTTGTACTCGTTGCCTTGATAACTGTCCTACCAAAGCATTATTAGGAGATGGACGAATGAATGCTAAAAAATGTCTTTCTTATCAGACACAAACCAAAGGAATCATGCCTAAAGAATATCGGAAAAAAATTCGAAATACTATTTATGGTTGTGATATATGTCAACTTGTGTGTCCATACAACAAAAATGTTGATTTTCATTTTCATAAAGAAATGGAACCTGATGTAGAGAGTGTTTTCCCAAAATTAGCCCCTTTATTGTCACTGTCTAATCGAGAATTCAAGGAGAAATTTGGAAAACTTGCAGGTTCTTGGCGAGGAAAAAAACCATTGCAAAGAAATGCTCTCATTGCTCTTTGTAATCTTGGCGCCCGAGAATCCTTACCAGAAATCATTGCCTGCTTAGATGACCCACGCCCTGTGATTCGTGCCACCGCAGTTTGGGCTATTGGGGAATTAACAAAAAAACTTCCCCAAGATAGCCTGATACTTTTAAAAAAATTTCAAGAAAATGAAAAAGACCCAGAAGTATTAATAGAACTAGAAGAGACAATCGGTATGTTAGCACGTAACTGAAGCTCTTACGACTAAAGTCACGAGTGTTCTGGCGTGGCTAACGCCAATAACTATTTTTTAAGAAACAGTGCAATATTTTTGTACTGTTTCTTAAAATTTGCTATACTTAAATCAGAAAGTAGATAACGCTTTCAAATAAAAGGAGGTCTGTTATTATGGCAGAGTCAGAAGATAAACTAAGCAAATTAGCCAAAGAACGTAAAGAACAAAATCCTTTTGATAAACTTGATGAGATGGAAAAAGAGCAAAAATTAGACGAATCTCCCGATGCAAAAGATACCACGAATACAGAAGAAGATAGCACGAGCGACTCTGAAGAAAATGCAGCAATCAGAACAGCCGCACTTAGCCAAAACGATCCTAGCGGAAAACAAATCTAAAAATAAACCCGAGATAGAAAAAACTATCTCGGGTTTATGCTTTTATTTAGCTAAGTAATCCTCTAAAGCTTGTAATAATCCTGCTTCAGAATCAAAAACGTCCCCTCTTGCTTTTATTAAACCTATCGTATACAGGTTAACATAGTGAAATTGGTTCTCAGCAGTTTCATGAAGTGCCTCTACCTTTTTGGAATTAGTGGCTCCTTGTTGCCTCGTGTCTGTGTATAAACCTAAAATAGGAATGTCTTTGGCATAAGCAACTCCTATCTCAGAAGCAACACCAGGGTCGATACTCAAACCATCTAAAATAGCAATGACCAGTTGACTTTCTAATACCTTTTCAGTATCTGCTAAAGCAATCATTTGGCTATCCGCATAACTTTGTTTATCATTGATTGCTGCATTTTCTTGTGGCAAATAAATGGTCACTTCTGGATGTGCCTTTCGTATTTTTTGAACTACCGAAGCATTATATAAAAGTTCACTTTTAGCAAACATTGGTGCAGCAAAATAAAGATGCATGTTGGTATCTTCCTCTCTTTTGAATATCTCATTTATAGTATAACAAAATTTGAAAATAGAAGAAATAAAGATTTTCTTTTTTCTAAACACAGGAAAAATTATGCGCTTTTTTAACCGAATAAAATATAATAAACTCTTCTTTTGTGGTACTTCTAACAAATTTCTTTAATTCTCTTGATTTGGTTGGTATAATAGAAGAGCTATGAAAAGAAATGAGGAACTTAAACATGTCTAATTTAAATGAAATGAAACAACGACAACAGTTAATTAGAAATTTTTCCATTATCGCACACATTGATCATGGAAAATCTACACTAGCTGATCGAATACTCGAAAAAACAAATACCGTTTCATCAAGAGAAATGCATGCACAATTACTAGACTCTATGGATTTGGAGCAAGAACGTGGCATCACCATCAAATTAAATGCTATTGAATTGCATTATACTGCTAAAAACGGTCAAACTTATATCTTCCATTTGATTGACACTCCCGGACATGTCGACTTCACTTATGAAGTTTCTCGGAGTTTGGCAGCCTGTGAAGGTGCTGTTTTAGTGGTCGATGCAGCCCAAGGTATCGAAGCGCAAACGTTGGCTAATGTTTATTTAGCTGTGGATAACGATTTAGAAATCCTACCAGTTATTAATAAAATTGACTTGCCTGCTGCCGATCCGGAACGAGTTCGCCAAGAAATTGAAGATATCATTGGGATCGATGCCAGTGACGCTGTTTTAGCTAGTGCCAAGTCAGGGATCGGAATCGAAGAAATATTGGAACAAATCGTCACTCAAGTCCCAGCCCCAACTGGTGATTTAGAAGCACCTTTAAAAGGCTTGATTTTTGATTCTGTTTACGATGCTTATCGTGGTGTGGTGTTAAACATTCGAATCGTAGACGGTATGGTTAAACCAGGCGATAAAATTAAATTAATGAGTAATGGTAAGACTTTTGAAGTAACGGAAGTGGGTGTCTTTTCTCCTAAAGCCGTTCAACGCGATTATCTAATGGTAGGTGATGTTGGTTATTTAACAGCTGCCATAAAAACCGTGCAAGATACTCGTGTTGGTGACACCATTACTTTAGCTGATAATCCAGCTGAGAAAGCTTTACCAGGTTATAAAAAGAAGAATCCGATGGTCTATTGTGGGTTATATCCTATTGATACTTCGCGCTATAACGATCTTCGCGAAGCACTAGAGAAACTAGAACTAAATGATGCGGCACTTCAATTTGAACCAGAAACTTCTCAAGCGTTAGGCTTTGGTTTTCGCTGTGGCTTTTTAGGTCTCTTACACATGGATGTCGTGCAGGAACGTTTAGAACGAGAATTTAATTTAGAATTAATTACTACCGCCCCTTCTGTTATTTATCATGTCAATAAAACAGATGGCTCCGTTGCTATTGTGGATAATCCAGCTGATTTTCCTGATCCAGCAACCATTGAAAGCGTCGAAGAACCGTTTGTTAAAGCAGAAATCATGGTCCCTAACGATTATGTAGGAGCTGTTATGGAACTTTCTCAACGAAAAAGAGGCGACTTTGTAACCATGGATTATTTAGATGATTATCGGGTCAATGTGGTTTACGAACTTCCCTTGTCTGAAATTGTATTTGACTTTTTTGATAAATTAAAATCAAATACTAAAGGATATGCTTCATTAGAGTATGAAATGTCTGGGTATCGAAGTACGAATTTAGCGAAAATGGATATTTTGCTAAATGGGGAAAAAGTAGATGCGTTAAGTTTCATTGTTCATAAAGAGTTTGCTTTTGAACGGGGAAAGGCTATTGTTGAGAAATTAAAGAAATTGATTCCTCGCCAACAATTTGAAGTTCCTGTCCAAGCTGCCATCGGTCAACGAATCGTCGCTCGCTCAGATATCAAAGCCCTACGCAAAAATGTCTTAGCAAAATGTTACGGTGGTGATGTTTCACGAAAACGCAAGCTTTTAGAAAAGCAAAAAGAAGGAAAAAAACGAATGAAACAAATCGGTTCTGTTGAAGTTCCCCAAGAAGCTTTTATGGCTGTTTTAAAAATGGATGATGATGATTAAAAAAATTCTCTATGCCTCATGAATGGCATAGAGAATTTTTTTATAAAACAGTGGGATCGTACCGATAAATTACATCGCCTCCTTGAGAAGCCTCTCCTACTATATATTTGTGATCTTCACGTTTAATCCAAGCTTCACGAAAAGCCATAAAATTTTCAAGTGGCACTTTCACTTCTTTTATTTCACCGTTTATTAGTTGTTCAATTTGTTCGTCATACGGATTCACTTATTCTCACCTCTTTTTCATTATACCTCATTTTTTAAGCTTTTGTTCGCTTTACATATAGAATATTTGTTCGTATCATAAGTATAGAAACTAAAAAAGGAAATGAGGAAAGAAAATGAGTATGTTACATCCTTATGAAGACCGTAAACGTATGAAATGGATGGGTTACTACTTGTCTGAACATACCACACAAATCAATCAAAATGAAGCACAAGAACAAAAAGTAATCGTACCAAAAACTATGATGAATGAAACAGAAATTAGTGAAATACTCTCCTATGCCATTATAAAAACTAAACCTGTTGCGATTCAAAAAAATGAAAGAAACTATAATCAGTATCTCCCTGATATAACAGGTTTCATCCAAAGTTATAATAAAACAGGAATTTTGGTAAATAACCAAAAAATTTTATACCAAGAAATTCGACACGTTGAAATCGATACAACTCAAAAATGGTCCTCATTAGAATAAACGCAAAATGATTAGATTTGCACCTAAGAACTATAAAAGACATCTAAAAAGAGTATAATGAAGAAGAAAACGGAGGGAGATTTATGAAGGCAGGAGAACTCTTGACCACGCTAACCATACGAACAAACAAAAATGACTACATAGGTGTTTACTATCAAGATAAAAAGCAGCAACTTGCCTTCTCTCATATTTCCATCAACAAAAAAGGATTTTTAGTTCTGTATAAAGAAGAACACGCTGCTGATTTATCGATGAAAGACTTCTTAAAAACTTTAATGCTTAACAAAAAACGTCCTCTTTATTATTGGAACGGTAAAAAACTATCCCTTGTCTTTGGATTTAAAGAAGAAAATGGCAAACTCATCCTTTAAAAATTATAAATAGTTTCCTTTTTAGCTATTTTTCGTATAAGATAGGAAG
>Ga0079226_10000583_pt1 | contig 26059 bp, 24 predicted proteins | sample Poulit2014_FD_76345 | JGI IMG/M metagenome (GOLD analysis project Ga0079226, IMG submission 76345) | Agricultural soil microbial communities from Georgia to study Nitrogen management - Poultry litter 2014 | ecosystem: Environmental > Terrestrial > Soil > Agricultural land | place: USA: Georgia...
CTTTCGCTTCGCGTTTATTTAACCCGATTTCGTTAAACAGATGCTCGGCCATTTCCGCTTTCGTTAAAGCCCCCATACACTCACTTCCTCAAAATTGCAGAAAACTTATCCGACAGTAGAGTCAAGATTGCATCAGTTGCGCTACTGACTTCGTCATCAGTAAGAGTGCGCGAAGGATGCTGCCAGGTCAAGCCAACCGCTAAACTCTTATGGCCATCCTCAACCCCTTTGCCCTCATAGACATCAAATAAGCGGAGTTGCGTCAGCCATTCTCCAGCGGCACTGCGCATGGCTGACATGATTTCAGCGGCGGGCACCTGTGAGTTCACCACCAATGCCAAATCGCGGCGCACTTCCGGGAAGCGTGACAACTCTTTAAAAGCAGGTACTCGACCGCTACGGATAGCATCCAGCTGCACTTCAAACATAAGAGTTTGTTGATCAATATCCAGTTCTTTGGCCAGCTGCGGGTGCAAAGTACCTACATACCCCACCCACTCACCATTGCGCTCAATACGTGCGCACTGACCTGGGTGATAAGCTTGCTGCTGACAAGGCACAAAATTAAAGCTTGCCAGATCACCAGCGGCAGCTAGCACCGCTTCAACGTCACCTTTAACGTCATAAAAATCAACTGTTTCTTTACCATGGGCCCAGTTTTCCGGTAAGCGTAAACCGGTCATCACCCCAGCCAGCATGGGCTCTTGCTTTAAGGCGTCTAGCTGGCCCACAAAACGCAAACCACTTTCAAATAAACGTACCCGCTCTTGCTGACGGTATAAGTTGTGCTGCAGTGCCTTGAGCAAACCAGGCAGCAAAGAAGCGCGCATCACTGATAGCTCCGCAGAGATTGGATTGGCCAATGCTAAGGGCTGTAAATCAGGATGAAAGGCATTAAACAGTTTAGGTTCAATAAAACTATAGGTGATCGCCTCTTGATAACCACGGGCCACCAGCAGGCGGCGTAATACGGGTAATTGAGCTTGTCCTTCCGGCTGGGGCTGCGGGGCCAGACGTGCTGCTGGATAGCGCACTGGCAATTGATCATAGCCATACAAGCGGCCGATTTCTTCCAGCAAGTCCACTTCAATACTGATATCAAAGCGGTGACTGGGGACTGCCACTGACCACACCCCTGCACCCTGTGCGTTCAACTGTAGACCCAGCGGGGTTAACAAACCTTCGATCTCTGTATCTGTGAGGTTCAGGCCAAACATCTGCTTAACCCGCTCAGCACGCAATGTCACCGGCTCATCGACAGGTAAATGCTGCTCATCTTCTGTGACCACTACGGGTCCGGCACTGCCGCCGACAATGCTCAGCAGCAGCTCAGTGGCACGCTCAATGGCTTGCGCTGGCAACTGCCAGTCCACACCGCGTTCAAAACGGTGCGAGGCATCGGTATGTAAACCATAGGAACGGGCTTTACCGGCAATGGCAATGGGCTCAAAAAAAGCACTTTCTAAGAAGATATCTGCAGTTTTACCCACTTCCACGCCGCTGTCTTCACCGCCCATCACTCCGGCGATGGCCAGCGCGCGCTGTTGGTCAGCAATCACTAAGGTGTTGCTGTTCAGAGTGATCTGTTGGCCATCCAATAAGGTGATGTGTTCGTTTTCCTGCGCCATACGCACGCAAATGCCGCCATTGATTTGCGCTAAATCAAAGGCATGCAGGGGCTGACCCAATTCCAACATCACATAGTTGGTGACATCCACCACTGGATCAATGCTGCGCACATCGCTACGTTCTAAGCGCTGCACCATCCACTCTGGAGTGGCTTGGGTTAAATCTACACCTTTAATCACACGCCCCACATAACGTGGGCAGGCTTGCGGTGCTGCCAGTTCAACCTTAACTGTTGTCGCATGGCTGGCAGTTACCGGGGTAATCGTCGGTAGCTTTAGGGGTGAGTTATATAAGGCACTCACCTCACGGGCTAAACCCTGTAGCGATAAGCAATCACCGCGGTTAGGGGTGAGATCCACTTCAATGCTGACATCATCTAAATTGAGCGCTTCGCGAATGCACTGGCCGACTAGCGCATCAGGGGCTAACTCGAGCAATCCCTCACTGTCTTCACTGATTTGTAACTCATTGGCCGCACACAGCATGCCGAATGATTCAACACCACGCAGCTTGGCTTTTTTAATTTTAAAATCACCGGGCAATACAGCGCCGACCTGGGCGAAAGGCACTTTCATGCCGGCACGCACATTGGGCGCACCGCACACCACTTGCACAGTCTGCTGACCATCGCTCACTGCGCAGACACTTAACTTATCGGCATCGGGATGCTGTTCAACGCTAAGCACTTCGCCCACCACTACGCCACTGAACTCACCGGCCACTGGGGTAACGGCTTCCACTTCCAGGCCAGCCATGGATAAACGTGCCACCAATTCTTCGCGGGACACTTGCGGATCAACTAAACTGCGTAACCACTGCTCACTGAAATTCATGCTGCTCTCCTAAATTCTAAAGGCTATCGACCTAGTTAAACTGAGTTAAAAAACGCAGGTCGTTATCAAAGAACAGACGCAAATCATTCACGCCGTAACGCAGCATTGCCAAACGCTCTACGCCCATCCCAAAGGCAAAGCCCTGGAACTCTTCAGGATCAATGCCAGACATTTGCAGCACATTAGGGTGCACCATGCCGCAGCCCATCACCTCCAGCCAACCGGTGTGCTGACAAACCCGACAACCGTCGCCATTGCACATCACGCACTGCATATCCACTTCTGCGGAGGGCTCGGTGAAGGGAAAGAAGGATGGACGGAAGCGTACACCTAAATCTTTTTCGAAAAACACCCGTAAGAATTCTTCAATGGTGCCCTTTAGATCAGCAAAGCTGATGTCTTGATCAATCAGCAGGCCTTCCACTTGGTGGAACATGGGCGAGTGGGTGATATCTGAATCGCAGCGGTAGACACGGCCTGGGCAAACAATGCGAATCGGTGGGCGCTGGGCTTCCATGGTGCGCACCTGAACCGGTGAGGTGTGGGTACGCAACAGCATGTGGGCATCAAAGTAAAAGGTATCGTGCATCGCCCGTGCGGGGTGATGACCTGGAATATTTAAGGCTTCAAAGTTGTGATAGTCATCTTCAACTTCTGGCCCTTCAGCAACCCCATAACCAATTTTGGTAAAAAACTGCTCAATGCGCTCTAAGGTGCGGGTCACCGGGTGTAAACCGCCACTGTGTTGGCCACGACCAGCCAGGGTGACATCAATGGTTTCTGCAGCTAATTTTTTCTCTAGGGCCGCATTATCCAAAGACTCTTTGCGCTCGACTAAGGCGCTTTGCACCTGCTCGCGGGCGGCGTTAATTAATGCGCCAGCTTTGGGGCGCTCGTCAGCGGATAATTTACCGAGCTGTCTCATAAGCTGGGTGATCTGACCTTTTTTTCCAAGGTAATGAACCCGTAACTGCTCTAAGGCCTGTGAGTCATCACTTGCCGCTACAGCGTCTAATGCTTGTGTCACCAGCGCATCAAGATTTTCCATACAATACTCCAGAGAACCTTGCAAAACACGGCGCAGGTGCTTTGCAAGGTGCTCTTACTCTGCTGTCTAAAATAAGGGTGCTATACGAAATAAGGGAAGAGCCTAAGCCCTTCCCTTATTAAATAACGCATGTTGCAACGCTTTAAAAACTTAGGCCAGTGAGGCTTTAGCTTTTTCAACAATTGCCGCAAACGCTGCTTTTTCGTTTACTGCTAAGTCAGCCAGTACTTTACGGTCGATTTCAATGGATGACTTTTTCAAGCCAGCAATGAAACGGCTGTAAGACAAACCATTCATACGTGCACCAGCGTTGATACGTGCGATCCACAAGGAGCGGAACTGACGCTTACGCTGACGACGGTCACGGTATGCGTACTGACCAGCTTTAATTACCGCTTGCTTGGCGACGCGGAAGCTGCGTGAACGCGCTCCGTAATAACCTTTAGCAAGTTTTAAAATCTTTTTGTGACGACGGCGGGCTAAAACCCCACGTTTTACACGAGCCATAAACTATTACCTTTATTTATCTAGACCTAAAATTAACGAAGACGCAACATGCGCTCTACACGCGCTGTTTCACTTGGATTCAGCATGGATGTACCGCGCAACTGACGCTTACGCTTAGTTGTCATTTTGGTCAAGATGTGACTCTTGAAAGCGTGTTTGTGCTTGATACCACTCGCAGTCTTTTTAAAGCGCTTTTTAGCACCACTTTTCGTTTTCATCTTTGGCATGTTTGAATACTCCGCATTCAGTTATTAATACGCATAACCTTAAGGCCTGCCGCTGCCCTAGGGGGTTATTTACTTCTTGTGGGGGCGAGGACCATGATCATTTGGCGCCCTTCCATCTTAGGACGTTGTTCAACGGTGCCGTACTCAGCAAGGTCAGCTTCGACCCGCTTCAGCAGCTCCATTCCCAAATCTTGGTGAGCCATCTCTCGGCCGCGGAATCGCAAGGATACCTTGGCTTTATCCCCATCTTTTAGGAAACGTATCAGGTTGCGTAGTTTTACCTGATAATCCCCTTCTTCCGTCCCTGGTCGAAACTTAACTTCTTTAACTTGTGTTTGTCTTTGATTTCTTCGAGCAGCTGCTTGCTGCTTTCTTCTTTCAAACAGATGTTTGCCGTAATCCATAATGCGACATACTGGCGGCTTAGCATCAGCAGAAATTTCCACTAAATCTAATCGAGCCTCATCAGCTGCGGCCAGCGCTTCATCAATCGAGACGATCCCGATCTGCTCACCATCTGCACCAATCAGGCGCACTTCGCGGGCTGTGATGTTTTCATTAATAGGCGCCACTGGGGCAGTTCGTCTGTTTTGTCTCATATCTCGCTTGATAATTATCACTCCATAGCTTGGCGACCACGCCGGGAAATTGCAGTTTCTAGCAACTCGCTGAACTGGTCAACCGGCATACTGCCAAGATTTTCACCACTACGAGTGCGCACTGCAACAGTTTGTGACTCAACTTCCCTATCCCCAATCACCAGCAGATAAGGTACTTTGAGCAAAGTGTGTTCACGGATTTTAAAGCCGATCTTCTCGTTTCTCAAGTCAGTCGTGACTCTAAAACCTCTTTTTTGTAGATTTTTTTCGACTTCCAGCGCAAATTCGCTCTGTTTCTCACTGATATTCATAATTGTTGCTTGAGTCGGTGCTAACCATGCTGGAAATGCACCCTCATAATGCTCAATTAAAATACCGATGAATCGTTCAAAAGATCCTAAAATTGCGCGGTGCAACATCACCGGATGCTTACGGTCGTTGTTTTCACTCACATATTCAGCATCTAAACGTACCGGCAAGTTGAAATCCAACTGCAAGGTACCGCATTGCCAAACACGACCTAACGAATCACGCAAAGAGAACTCAATTTTCGGGCCGTAAAAAGCACCTTCGCCCTCTTCCAGCTCATACTCTAACCCGGCAGTATCCAGCGCTTGCGCTAATGCCTGCTCAGCACAGTCCCACTGTTCATCGGTACCGACACGTTGCTCGGGACGAGTGGAAAGTTTCAATTCAAGTTCATCAAAACCAAAATCCGCATACACTTGTTGTGTTAAACGAATAAACTCGACGGACTCTGACTGCATCTGCTCTTCTGTACAAAAGATATGCGCATCGTCTTGAGTGAAGCCACGCACACGCATTATACCATGCAGCGCGCCGGAAGGCTCATTGCGGTGGCAGGCACCAAATTCAGCAAGACGCAAGGGCAACTCACGGTAGCTTTTTAAGCCTTGGTTATACACCTGCACGTGGCAGGGACAGTTCATCGGCTTAATGGCGTAATCACGGGACTCTGACTCAGTAATAAACATATTGTCGGCGTAGTTGGTCCAGTGCCCTGACTTTTCCCAGAGAATACGGTCCACCACCTGCGGGGTTTTAATTTCTAAATAACCGTTTTCATTTTGTACTTTACGCATGTACTGCTTGAGCACTTGGTACAAAGTCCAGCCATTGGGATGCCAAAACACCATGCCGGGGGCTTCTTCCTGCATGTGAAACAGGTCTAAACGCTTGCCCAGCTTACGGTGATCACGCTTCTCTGCTTCCTCTAAACGTTTAAGATAGGCATTGAGCTGCTTTTTATCAGCCCAAGCGGTACCGTAAATACGCTGCAATTGCTCATTTTGCGAATCACCGCGCCAATACGCACCGGAAAAGCGGGTTAACTTAAAAGCCTTTAAGAAGCGTGTGTTGGGCACGTGTGGGCCACGGCACATGTCCACGTATTCTTGGTGAAAATACAAACCCATTTCTGTTTCGTCGGGCATATCTTCAATCAAGCGCAACTTATAGTCTTCACCACGTTGGGTGAAAATATCAATGACTTCGGCGCGTGGGGTGAGCTTTTTGATCACATCGTAATCTTGGTTGATCAGCTCGGTCATGCGCTTTTCGATGGCGTCCATGTCATCCGGAGTAAAGGGGCGATCAATGGCCACATCATAATAAAAGCCATCATCAATCACCGGACCAATCACCATTTTCGCTTCAGGGTACAGCTGCTTAACCGCATGCCCCACCAAGTGCGCACAGGAGTGGCGGATAATCTCAACGCCTTCTGGGTCACGGGGGGTAATAATGGACAGGGTTGCATCTTCAGTAATTAAATCTGTGGCATCCAGTAAACGGCCGTTAACCCGCCCTGCCACCGTAGCTTTAGCTAGGCCTGCACCAATAGACTGTGCAACCTCAAGAATAGTAACTGGATGTTCAAAAGTACGCTGACTGCCGTCAGGAAGAGTAATTACGGGCATGGCGCCTCCTCTCCTAGTGGTGACCCCTACCAAAGGCCACGTGGGTTGGGATGTGCCAGTAAGAGCGATTTATTTTTGAGGCTCACCTGCCCTACGTCGGCAGAAGGTTTTACCCGCCTCAAAGCAACCGAATTCACTGGAAGCTATGTGCATCAATGCACTAAAAACACAAAAGGCCGCTCGAGGCGACCTTTTGCTAGATTTGGTAGGCACAATTGGATTCGAACCAACGACCCCCACCATGTCAAGGTGGTGCTCTAACCAGCTGAGCTATGTGCCTGTAATGGAGGCGTATAATACGGGTAAATTAAATTTTGTCAAATCTTTTCACAAACCAGCAGTTAATAGGCGGCGGCTGCGCTGACTTCCGTCTGGTTCGTCAGCACCGCCTGCTCGGCAATGGCCACCGGCATGCCAAGTTCAGCGGCAACTATTTCACGGACCCGCTGCCAGTCTATGCGGTGAGTGTTTTGCACATCATCGCGTTGCAGCAATACATTGACCACTGCCGCATGCCTATCCACCACTGAGATGTCCTCTTCGCTGCTTTTCAATGGCTGATGGGCCTCTAAATACAACTTGCCATTAGAGAAACCGAACTTATAGGGCTCATCAATGATGCGTACTTTAGTACCCACGGGCACCAAGTCTGCTAACTCCAACACATTATGATTGAGCATGCGAAAGCAGCCATGGCTAACCCGCATCCCAATGCCGAATTTCTTATTGGAACCATGAATCAAATAGCCCGGCAAACCTAAAGTGAGTTTATAAGGCCCTAAAGGGTTATCAGGGCCGGGGGGCACATAGGATGGCAATGGACTGCCTGCTTGTTCAGCTTCGCGCAAAATAGATTGCGGGGGCGTCCAACCTGGGTTAGGAGTTTTCACCGCGATAGTGGTGTTACTGATAGGTGAATCCCAGCCTTCACGGCCAATGCCTAATGGGTAGGTGTAGACCACTGGTTTATCTTTTGGGAAATAGTACAGGCGGTATTCAGGTAAGTTAATCACCACGCCCTCACGGGGCCCGGGGGGCAAAATATAGCGGGTTGGCAGAATGATTTCTGTGCCCTCTCCCGGCAGCCAAGCATCAACCCCAGGATTGGCCGCGACCATTTCCAAATAGCCTAAATCATGGGTTTTGCCTAAATCAGCAAAGGTGTCCTCGTAGCGCGCCTGAATCACCTGCACCTCGCCCACCACATCTTCACCAGCGGGCGGTAAAGGCAGCTCTAACGCAAACGCAGCAGGCGCCATGCACGCAAGAGCAAATATGCAGATACGCAGCAGTTGCGGTGTAAGTATGTTTAACAACATCACAGTGACCCACAAATAAAATTTTATAATGTCGCTCTATAATACGGGATACTCAAAACTGTTCCCAGAGATGACAAATCGTTACGCTGATGTCCAGCCGGGCTGGAAATGCTTGCGTTGCGCTTGGATTTCTTCACGGCATAAAGGGCAAAAATGCGCAGTACGCAATAAGCGCCGCTCTAAGGCTTGCCAATGGGGCTGCGCAGGCAACAAGCTACCGCATAGGGTGCGGTCCACGTGACTGTCCAGTTCCAACTGACGTTTCACCGCGTGCACACGCTCTTTTTGACAGGCGAACAGATCCATTTGCTCGTCCGGCAAAATCATTTGATAGACATGTAAAGACCAAGTTATGCGTGCCATACAGCGCCCTAAATAAATTCGCGCGCCACATTAGCCTAAAGTGACGCACTATAACAGTGCTGACTGAAAATATTCTTCGCCCTAGCGCTAAGGCTATTTATTCAGCAATAAGGGTTGCAAGCCCTGCCAAGCATTCTCCAGCAGTATGGGCTGGGCCTCGAGGGTTGGGTGCACACCATCCTCTTGCATCATGCCTTCCACAGCACCGACACCCTCTAAGAAAAAGTCCACTAGAGCCACTTTCTCCTTCTCGGCAATATGCTGATACATATTATAAAAAGCGTTAGTGTACAGCTTGCCGTAATTGCCCGGCAAACGCATACCCAACAGCAGCACCACGGCATCCTGTTCTTGCGCCTGACGCACCATGGCAGTGAGGTTAGCGGCAATGTGAGTCAGCGCTAAACCCCGCAAGCCATCGTTACCGCCCAATTCAATAATCACATACTCGGGCTGATGCTCGGCCAGTAGCTCTGGAAAACGTGCCAAACCGCCAGCAGTGGTTTCGCCACTCACGGAGGCGTTTTTTACGGTAATATCTATACCTTGCTTAACTATTTTATCTTGCAATAAGGCCACCCAGCCTTGCTGGGTTTCCAGTCCATAGGCGGCACTGATACTATCGCCCACCACCAAGACTGTTGCGGCTTGTGCAGTGGTTAAAGAACTCAGCACAATTAAGCAGATCGTTGCTATCCATTGACGCATTGGAACCCTCATGACTCAAAGTATTCTTAATGTTCAGCACCTTAGCAAAAAGGTCCCTTCCGCAGAAGGCGAACTGATCATTGTTGACGATGTATCGTTCACCCTAAACTCCGGTGATTCACTGGCCATTATAGGCCGCTCCGGTTCCGGTAAATCAACTTTATTAGGGCTGCTGGCCGGTCTTGATCTACCCACTGCCGGCGAGGTGACGCTGGCTGGGCATCATCTCAACACTTTAGATGAAGACCAGCGCGCTGCAGTGCGTGCTGCCCATGTGGGTTTTGTCTTTCAGGCCTTCTTATTATTGGACAGCTTAAACACCTTAGAAAATGTCATGCTGCCGTTAGAGCTGGCTGGGCATGGCAATCCTCAGCAGCGAGCTCGCGAGCTGTTAATTCGCGTGGGCTTGGAAAAACGTTTAAAGCACCCGGTGAATTTATTATCTGGCGGTGAGCAACAACGGGTTGCGCTGGCCCGCGCCTTTGCCACTGAGCCTGATGTGTTATTTGCCGATGAACCCACCGGCAATCTGGACAGCCAAACCGGCGAAAGCATCAGCGACCTTATGTTTCAGATGAATAAAGAGCTGGGCACCACCTTGGTGCTCGTCACCCACGATGAAAAACTCGCGGCCCGCTGCCAGCAACACATGCGTTTAGAAGCCGGCCGTCAGGTGGAACACAGATGCAACTGACCTTTTTCAGCCTTTTAAAACTGGCCGCCAAGCAACTGTTTCGTGAGCGCCGCACTGCAGAGTTGCGGATTTTATTTTTTGCGCTGGTCATTGCAGTGGCCAGCAGCAGCACCATTGGTCATTTTGCCGAACGCTTACAAGGCGCGATGCAACTCAGTGCCGGTGAGTTTTTAGCTGCTGATTTGGTGTTATCCAGTAGCGAGGCGCCCTTGCCAGAGCAACTGACCACACCTTATAGCAGTGCTCTTAACAGTGCTCAGACCCTGCAATTTGCCAGCATGCTGGCCACCGCCAACGGCTTACAATTGGCCAGCGTCAAAGCTGTCGACGACCATTACCCGCTGCGCGGCAGTTTGCGCAGTAGCATAGAACTACAGGGTGAAGAAATCAGTGGTGGCCGCCCGCAGCCCGGTGAAGTGTGGCTGGATGCTGAACTGCTCAACAGTTTAGCCGTAACGATTGGCGATAGTGTTGAAATTGGCTCGGCCGAATTTACAGTTGCCCGTATTCTCACCTATGAACCGGACCGCGCCGGTAATTTATTAAGTTTTACCCCGCGAGCGATGATTCATCAGGCTGACTTAGCTGCCGCCGATGTCTTACAACCCGGCAGCCGGGTGCGTTACCGCCAGCTCTGGAGCGGAGATGCAGAGCTTATTCAGCAACAACGCCAAACCCTGCAAGAGACTTTACTGCCGCACCAGCGCTTGGAAGGTCTCGAGGACGGTAACCAACAAGTCAGTAGTGCCCTAGAACGTGCTGCCGGCTATTTGAACCTAGCCAGTCTCGCGGCTATTTTACTGGCCGGTGTCGCCGTTGCTTTGTCTGCCAACCGCTATGCGCGGCAGCGTTTTGATCAAGCGGCATTGCTGCGCTGCTTCGGTTTATCCCGTCGACACACCTTATGGCTGTTTTGTTTACAGCTGCTGGAACTGGCTTTATTGGCCAGCTTGCTGGGTACCCTGCTGGGCTGGTTAACCCAATTTGCCTTGTTTGAGTTACTGGCTGATTTATTACCGGACGATATTCCCGCCGGCAGTTTAAAACCCTTTGTCACCGGTATCGCCACCAGTGCAGTGATGCTGGCCGGTTTTGCGCTACCGCCTTTAATGTCGCTGGGCCGCATTGCGCCACTGCGGGTGTTACGTCGCGACTTAATCCCGCTCGCGCCAGCCACTTGGCTGCTGTATGGCAGTGTGCTGGTTGCTCTTGCGGCATTGATGTGGCAACTCAATCTGGATGTACGCCTGACCAGCGCTTTATTGCTGGGCGGCGGTGGCGCTGCAGTGGTACTGGGCGCTGGCTTGTTTTTCAGTTTAAAAAGCCTACGTTTCTGGCTGGCCAAACGTAATCTGGCCTGGCGTTTAAGCTTGGGGCATTTACTGCGCTACCCGTTGAACAGCGTTGGGCAAATTATGGCCTTTGCTTTGATTTTGCTGTCGATGGCTTTGATTGTTTTGCTGCGCAGCGAACTGCTGGATAACTGGCAGGCGCAGCTGCCGGAGCAGGCACCCAACCACTTTGCGGTGAATATTTTACCGGCGCAGCAGCCTGAATTCAGTGCTCAGCTGGACAAAATCAGCAGCAATTCCGCCCCCCTGTACCCCGTCATTTTAGGGCGTTTAACCCAGATCAATGGGCAACACGTCACTGAGCTGATTGATGCCGATGCCCGCGTGATGCGCACCTTGCAGCGTGATTTAAACCTGACCTGGACTGAGCAGTTGCCCGACAACAATGAAGTTGTGCAAGGTGATTGGTGGTCTGCGGCTGAGGCGCTTAATGGCGCAGCAGATATGTATCAAGTGTCTGTGGAGAATGATCTGGCCAAGGAACTAGGCGTTGCCGTGGGCGATCAACTGACCTTTCATATTGGCGGCACCGATTACCCTGCACAGATCAGCAGCCTGCGTACTGTGGATTGGAACAGCATGCAGCCCAACTTCTTTGTGATCTTTAATCCGCAGCACATGGGTAACGTTGCCCATACCTATATGACCAGTTTTTATCTGCCAGAACACTCTGAGCAACTGCGCATTGATCTGGCGAAAAGCTTCCCCAGCGTCAGTATTTTGCAAGTGGATGCGGTGCTGCGTCAGCTGCGCGATATTTTGGCGCAAGTCACCTTGGCCATTGAGCTGATTTTACTCTTTGTGCTGGCCGCTGGGGTCACGGTATTGGTCGCAGGCTTACAGAGCACCCTCACCGAGCGTGTACAGCAAGGCGCCTTGCTCAGAGCTCTTGGCGCACCCCGTAAATTGCTTATCCAGTCACAGCGTAATGAATTTGCCTTAATCGGTGCCTGCAGTGGTTTATTGGCATGGTTAGGCTGTGAAATCAGCAGCTATATTCTCTACCGTTTTGCGTTTAAGTTAGTCTGGCAGCCGCACCCTTGGCTTATCGTCTTACCCATTATTGGTGCGCTACTGATCACCACAGTGGGCATGCTGGGCACCCGCCAAGTGCTAAGCAGTAGCCCGTTGCAGATTTTGCGCAATGGTTAATGGGTACTGAAAAAATACCGTCTAAATAAAAAGGCGGCAGCAAGATTACACTCTTTGCCGCCGCCTCAAAAGGTAAAACAACCTTGCAGGCTAACCCTTCTTCACTAAGCCAATTACATACAAGAGAATGACTGCGCCAATAGTGCCCATCACCACAGAGCCTAAAAACCCACCTGCGGTAATCCCCACCACATTAAATACAAAACCACCTAACACCGAACCAACAATACCAACCACCATATTGCCGATCACGCCAAAACCACGGCCCTTGACAATTTTCCCCGCCAACCAACCGATCAGCGCACCAATAGCTAGAAATACAATTAAACTGATAATATCCATGTGTTCTCCTGTTTTCGTTCGACATTAAAATAACCCGCAACAGCACAACCAATAGCAACAACCTTACCCATGATCACTGCTGTTTTTTATCTTTAACTGCTGAGCTTATTTTGATCCAGCAAAATCAGATAATTGACACCCCTATACTGCAAGAGCACTCCTTTAAAACACAAGGAAAACAATCGCCCCGCTGCGCTCGTTGCGATCGGGAGCCCGTCTAAGCTTATTCGACCACTTGCATACAAGCCAACATAAAGAGCACGCCTCAACAGGATAGATCAAGCCCTTCACTGCTGTTCAACATCAGCTGCGGGAGCCGCCGGCAATAGATTCTCACCTTCTTGCACCGGCTGCGCCTGCCGTGCTTGCTCTTCGATGGCCAGTGCCTCGCTGTATAAACCGCTTTCGGCAGTAGACACCGCGTCCGGTTTTTCATGCTGCATGTCAGCTGTTGAGTCGATTTTCTGCTGATCAACCTGCGCAGCTTGCGATTTTTCCGCAAGCACAGTAACAGGCACACCCCGTGGAAAGACCACTTCCCGAGCGCCATCCGGCATCGAGATGCCCTGCTCCTGAAAAGCGCGTTTCACTTGACGGATCAATGAAGAACGCACTTTCATCCAGCTGTATTCACGGCCATTAATCCAGAAATATACCCGCAAATCTACTGTCGACGCCCCCAAACTGTCCGCTAACACTGCAGGCTCTGGGTCCAGCAAAACCGCCGGATGATCGAGCAGAACACCTAAGGCAACCTCCTGTGCATGGCTGATCGCATCCTCATAGCCGATGCCCACGATAAAACTCTCGCGGCGATTGGCATTACTGGTGAAATTGCTCAAGCTGTTTTTATACACACTGCTGTTCGGAATCTGCACAATATTGCCATCTAGGGTCATCAAGATGGTGGTACGCATGTTCAGTTGCTGTACGTAGCCAATCACCTCAGAAATCTCGACCAAATCACCGGTTTCAAAGGGTGGCTGGATGCTTAGAAAGATACTGGCCAGAAAATTCTCAGTGATATCGCGAAAGGCGACACCCACGATCAAACCAACCAGTCCGGTACCACCAATCAACGTCAAAGCCAATTGAGTCAGGCCCGAAACCCGCAGAATAAGGTACACACCACAGAGCACTACAAAGCCGCCCGCCGCTCGGGCAATCACATTTTGCAACAGCTTGGTGCGCACCCGTGTGTGCAGCAGCTTGCGCGAAGCCCGCGTGGTCAGCAGCGCACCAACCACCGTTAACGCCAAAATAAACAGTGCCAGCACAAGAAAAGGAAGCGCATGGAGAAAGTCGCGCCACAATTGCATCACACCACTCCATGCTTGGCGGAAGTCCCATACTTTCTGTTGTACTTGCAAGCTATTAGCCACGGCGACCACGTCTTGAGTATTGCGCGCGAGATCACCCGCCCATTTTTTCAGTTCATCGGACTCCACACTGCCACTTAAGAAAACCACGCCCTCCTCGACTTGCACCTGCGGCTCAACAAACCAATCAGTGGCATCCAACACACGTTGCAGTCGCTTACGGATTTCTTCATCTTGGGCGACCGCTGTGACTTCCACCTTAGCAGGCGCGAGGGTGAGTTCTTCTTTGGCAGGGCTGATCACTTTCTGAGCGTCGGCACTTGTATTGAGTGGCTCTTGCGCCAGCACCGGTACGGCCTGCAGGCTGAAAACAACACCCAGCAATACAGCGCAGTACAACCGTTTTGAAGTATTGCGCGGCACAGCTGCTGTGCCAGCAACAGCACGTGCAAGCATTGGGTTACGAGATTTGCCTTGGTATCTACTGGCTAAACGTTCGAGCTGTACGCAAAGCTGGGAACAGATCAGCAACCAGCAGTACTGGATAGATTGTGTCATGCCATTGCCTGTCTGCCGTTTCCCTGCCTGCACTAGACAGTTTGCAGCTGACATTTTCATGCTCAGTTTCATACGGCTACCCCTTTTCTTCTGCAACGCTGCAAGAGCTCTGAGTTTTCAGTGTCTCACTCAGCTCCAGTAAACGGCGCTTAAGCAGTGCACGGTCATGGCTTGAGGCAAAGCAAGGCTCGACCAACTCAGCAATGCGGCGGCGCTGATCATCCAGCGCACTGATATGGCTTGGCTTGCTGGTCAAACTGGCGATGGCGGTAAAACCACTCAGCATACGCAGCAAGATGGCAATATTGCTTTCTGCACTGGCACGAATCTGCTCAAAGGCTTCAGTTAATAAACCCTCAAAGCTTGGCGCTACCGCGATCACCCGCAGGGTGTCGTCTGCATAATGCTGTACTGGAGGAAATTTCCGACCGGCCAGCCGCGCCAAAATCGAACTGAGGTAATCCACACAGATCACCGCGGTGGAAGTGTCATTAACCCCCGGTGACAGAGCTTTAAGCGCGATATCGACAATTTGTCGAATGCCAAAAGCCGGATCCAACTCAAGCACCCGGTAACGACCAATACTGTAGGCTGCATTCAGCGCTTTAACCGTACACTGCTCTGGCGCAAAGGTCAGTGCCAGCGAGACTAAAGGTGTGCCTTGCACAACAAAGGCGCCCACCCCGTGCTCCATGCGCACTATGGTCTTATGCGCTTGTGCCAACCACATTAACTCAGCAATATCTACATTTTGTATATAGCCACTGCGTGCTGCTGCCACTGCATACCACTGCCGCTCATCCAATGCATCCAGTTGATAATGACACCCAGCAGTCTTATTGGCTGCATCAGCCGTATGCTTAGGCAGTAAGCGGTCAATGGACGCATTGGTTTCCTCAGCCACTGAAGCGATGATATTCGTAGCTTGGATCGATGACGCAATATGGTGAATAAAATAGATTAAAACTCCGATCCCACCCAGTGACATCAAAAAAGCAAAGAATACTGCCAAACTGGGCACAAACTCATCGATCCCATCACCGCCACGAATGGTGCGCAGCACAATTAAGCAATAGGCGAAAACCCCGGCAAAAACCCCCAAGGTTAATTGCGTGGTGGGATTGCGCATAAAGTTTCTCAGTACCCGAGAGGAGTATTGACCGGAAGCAAGGGATAACGCCAACAAGGTCATCGAGAACGTAATACTCATCACTGTCATCATTGAACCGGCTAAGGTCGACAACATCGCCCGCGCGCCATCGGCACCCACCCCAAACACTCGTGGCCATTGCACCATCCAATCCTGACTAATGCTGGCGTCAAATTCGATTAAGAGCACTGCAAAAACCATAATGGCAGTCACTATGAACGAAGGCATAAACCAGAAACTGGAACGCAAGTCGCCCCAATACTTAATGAGTTTATTCATGGCTAGCCCTCAACTTCTGCATATAAGGAGCGGGCCATGCCCGCGATTATACGATGGTCATACCCACCCTGTAGGGACGTGCTACGCCCGTGAATGAATTCATACAGCGTGTTTATTGACATCTATTGGGCCCGGATGCTCACATCGCCGGCATGGCCGACTCCTAGATATGGGCCATACCATCCTTGTTGATGTTTTTGGCCTTGCAGCATCAATTTAATTTAAACGCCTCTACCAGAACCATAATGCTGCAATTAAATCTCTGCAGCTACGAGTCCAGTCAATAAATTAACGCCTTCAATCAATAACAGCACTGCAAAAACCACCAGCAAAGCTGCAAGAAACCGCATCACATAAGCATAAACACGCCCGCTTAACAGCTCCCGATGCCGACCTAACAAAACTGCCAACGCAACCTTGGAGCCCACCAAAGGTAAATAAAAGCCCACCAAAAAAACCACTGGGGCAAACAGGCTGACGCTGATTGACTTAATAATGGTTGGCGCACCAACTGCCAGCCAAAACACATAAGGATGCGGGTTTAACACATTGGCCAATACACCTTTAGTGATTGATTTGGAGGGCCCTTGATTTTGCTGCTGAGCTTGCGGCTTGTGTCTTAGGGTGTCATAAGCAATGTAAAACACGTAGCCACTTCCCAAGAGCGACAACAAGCCAATCAGCGCATTAAAACCTGACAGCTGATCCACCACTAACAACATCACAATAATAATGGGCGCATCGGAAATGATCGGCGCCAAGGCAACCTTGATGCCCGCTTTGACACCATGCTGCAGTGACTCTGTGATCACTAAAGTGAGTAAAGGTCCCGGAGACAGGCCGGACGCCAACCCCATCACCAGCCCAAAACTTAAGAAGTACTCCACAATGATTTAAATCCTTTCACAGATACTAAGACGCCCCTGATCAAGAGCGGTGGGCCAACAGTATAAACCTAACCGCGCAGTTGCGAGTTTAAGCCAGGCTCCCAGCATTCTCAGACTTAACCGCACGAAGTAAGCATTTACATTTGCGCTCTTTGCATATTCTAAAACGTTATAGATAAGCCTCTTGTTATATCGAGCTGCCGGGAATAGTCTAATCAACATGCTTAATCATCACAATTAAAGGAATCCCCCATGTCGACACCATTTAAACGTCTCGGTAAGACCCTACTGGCCTCAGGCTTAGCTCTGGCATTAGCCAGCCCATTCGCTGCTGCAGCAGAAAAGCCCACTTTATTAAACTCATCCTATGATATTGCCCGTGAGTTATTCGCCAGTTATAACGAACACTTCAATGCGTACTGGGAAGAGAAAACTGGACAACAGGTGGAGATCAAACAGTCCCACGCCGGCTCTTCACGTCAGGCGCAAGCCATTATCCAAGGCTTACGTGCTGATGTAGTGACTTACAACCAAGTCACTGATGTGGATATTCTGTACGAGAAAGGTCAACTGCTGCCCAAAGATTGGCGTGACAAATTCCCCAACGCCAGCTCACCCTACTACTCCACCATGGCCTTTTTGGTGCGCAAAGATAACCCAAAAAACATTAAAGACTGGGACGATCTAACCCGTGAAGACGTTGGTTTAGTGCTGCCCAACCCAAAAACTTCCGGCAATGGCCGTTATAGCTACCTTGCTGCGCTAGGTTACGCCCAGCAAAAGTTTGCCCACGACGAAGCCCAAGTGGATGAATTCTTAAAAGACTTTTTAGGCCAAGTTGCTGTGTTTGATACCGGCGGGCGCGGTGCCACCAACACTTTTGTTGAGCGTGGCATTGGTGATGCACTGTTAACCTTTGAGTCAGAAATCCAAGGCATTATTAAAGCCTTCCCTGAGCAAGAGTTTCAAATCGTTGTGCCGTCCAGCAGCTTCTTAGCTGAGTTCCCCGTAGCCGTGGTTGAAAAAGCAGCCAAGCGCAACGGTAATCTTGAGCTGGCCCACGCCTACCTTGAACACCTTTATAGTGAAGACAGTCAGCGCTTGCTCGCCAGCTTTAACTACCGTGTGCACAACCCTGTGGTAAAACAAGAAACAGCAGCGCAATTCCCCGACCTACAATTACTCACCATTGAAGAGATCGCCGGTGATTGGAAAAACGCCATGGATCTACACTTCGCCAGTGGCGGTAAACTCGACCAGTTACAACGTCGGTAACGCAAAATGACTGCTGTTAGCCTGATTGGTAATCGCTTGCAAGTCACCGGCAGACACGTTCTGCCGGGCTTTGCATTAAGCCTAGGGATATCCCTACTGTTCATTAGCTTAGTTTTATTACTGCCACTGAGCGGTTTAGTGGTGCAAACCGCTGAAATGAGCTGGACAGAGTACTGGGCGGTGATCAGTGATCCACGGGTGGTGGCGTCCTATAAAGTCACCCTACTGATGGCCTTTGCAGCGTCGCTAATCAATGGCGCTGTGGGCTTATTGCTGGCTTGGGTGTTGGTGCGTTACAGCTTTCCCGGTAAGCGTTTGATTGATGCCCTGGTGGACTTGCCTTTCGCCCTGCCCACAGCGGTCGCCGGTATAACCCTGGCCACTTTATTTTCCGAAAGCGGCTGGTACGGCCAAGGCTTAGCCAAGCTCGGCATTGAGGTGGCCTACACCCCGCTGGGCATTATGGTTGCCATGTTATTCACCAGCCTGCCCTTTGTGGTGCGCAATGTGCAGCCGGTGATGGAAGACCTCAATACTGGGGATGAAGAAGCCGCCCTTAGCTTAGGCGGTCAAGACTGGACGGTGTTTAGACGGGTGATTTTCCCTGCCCTATGGCCCGCTTTAGTGATGGGTGTGATGCTGTCGTTTATTCGCAGCCTAGGTGAGTTTGGTGCGGTTATTTTTATCGCCGGCAATATGCCGTACTTAAGTGAAGTAACCAGTTTAATGATTTTTGTCCGCTTGCAAGAATTTGATTACGCCGCAGCCAGCGCCATTGCTTCAGTAATTTTAATGGCGTCGTTAATATTGTTATTTGCCGTAAACATTTGGCAAACCCGTTACCTTAAACGTTTACAAGGCAGCTAGTTATGGCCCATGCTAAAACCCGTCATCAGCAACGCATCGCTGATCAACCTTGGCTCAGACGCTTGCTTATTGGTCTGGCGTGCTTGTTGGTGGGCATCTTATTAGTGGTGCCGTTATTGGCTATTTTCGCCCAAGCCCTCAATGCAGGTGTGCATGTATTTTGGGTTAACCTAAGCGACACCTACACCTTACATGCCATAGGCTTAACCCTTTTTGTGGCGGCGTTAACCGTCCCCTTAAACTTGGTTTTCGGAGTTTTCTTAGCTTGGCTGGTGACCCGCTTTGAATTCCCAGGTCGCCGTATTTTAATGACCTTAATTGATATTCCTTTTGCCGTCTCCCCGGTGGTTGCTGGCCTGATGTATTTACTGCTGTATGGCAGTAACGGCTGGATTGGCAGCTGGCTGATGGATCATGATGTGCAGTTAATGTTTGCTTGGCCGGGCATCGTCATGGTGACCGTATTTATTACCTGCCCCTTTGTGGCCCGTGAGCTGATCCCATTGATGCAACAACAAGGCAGCTCTGAAGAAGAAGCCGCTTTAAGTTTGGGCGCCAGCGGCTGGCAGATGTTCCGCCGCGTCACCTTACCCAATATCAAGTGGGCACTGCTGTACGGTGTGGTGCTGACCAATGCCCGAGCAGTCGGTGAGTTTGGTGCGGTGTCTGTGGTGTCAGGCAATATCCGCGGTGAAACCAACACCCTGCCACTGCATGTGGAACTGTTGTATCAGGATTACAATCTCGTTGGCGCTTTTACCAGCGCCACGCTATTAGCCGCCTTAGCCTTACTGACTCTGGTGGTCAAAACAATTTTAGAGTGGCGCCAACAGCAACACGCCAATTAAGCTTTTAGGTGAAAGACATGAGCATTCAAATTAAACAAGTCAGTAAGCAATTTGGTGACTTTCAAGCCCTTAAGCCCCTTGATTTAACCATTAACCAAGGTGAAATGGTTGGCTTGCTGGGCCCCTCTGGCTCTGGAAAAACCACTTTATTGCGTATTATTGCTGGCTTGGAAACAGCCGACCAAGGGCAAATACTCTTCAGTGACAACGATGTCACCGATTTGCACGTGAGAGATCGCAAAGTAGGTTTTGTGTTCCAGCATTACGCCTTATTTCGCCATATGACGGTGGCTGATAATGTGGCCTTTGGCCTTGATGTGTTGCCTAAAGCACAGCGTCCCAGCAAAGCGGCCATCAAACAGCAAGTGGCTGAACTGCTCGACAAAGTACAGCTGAGCCACCTTGCTCAGCGTTACCCTGCCCAACTGTCCGGTGGCCAGAAGCAACGGATTGCCTTGGCCCGCGCACTGGCCATGCAGCCTCGCGTCTTACTGCTTGATGAGCCTTTTGGCGCTTTGGATGCCAAAGTCCGTAAAGAACTGCGCCGCTGGTTACGCGACCTGCATGATGACTTGGGCTTTACCAGTGTGTTTGTCACCCATGACCAAGAAGAAGCCTTAGAAGTGTCTGACCGTGTAGTGGTAATGAGCCAAGGTAAAATCGAACAGCAAGCCACCCCGCAAGAGTTATACCATCAGCCGGCCAGTCGCTTTGTTTACGATTTTCTAGGTGGAGTGAACGTGTTTGAAGGCCAAGCACAAGGCAACCGCTTACAGCAAGGTGACGCTTGGGTGGCCTTCCCCGATGGTGAACAGGCTGAATCCGGGCAGCTTTACCTGCGCTCCCATGAACTGAGTTTAACTGCGCAACCTTCGGCCCACGCACATGTGCCGCTCACCATTAAAGCAGTGAGTTTAATCGGCGCTGAAGTGCGCCTTGAGCTGGAACCCGTCGGCTGGCAGAGCCAAGAGCTATGGGAGGTCTCCATTAGCCACGCACACTACAATAGCTGGCAACCTCAGCGCGGCGACAGTTGCTACGCGCAACCCCATTCTGGGCAGTTATTTAGCAATGCTACGGACAATAATCTGCGTGCGTTGAACTGGACTGACGAGCAACCCCCAGTAAAAAAAAGCCTACTCAATAAAATAGCCGTTTAATCACGGCTAAAAAAGGCCTTTCTTTAGATGAAACTCTCAACAACAGGTCGAGGCTTTATGTATAGAGATCTTTTGGACTTAGGGCGCATCGATTCCAATCCACTGAATCAGTTCATTAGAATTTTTCAAAGCGCGCTGCCTTTTAATCAAACTGCCAGAGGCATCGAACAGTAAAAGTTCTGCAATACTAGCGCGGTGCTCAGCAATCATCTGGTCACCTTCTGGGGTGTGAATTTGCGCAATCAGAAAATAAGCCTGATCACCAAGCTGATCGCGCGCTTTATTCATTTGCTCTGTCTGGCTAATGCTGACCCCAAGGTTTGGATCGTAGATAAACACCAGAGCCGGTTTGCCTGTACCGATTTGTTCGTGGGTTCGCTTAAAACCTTTCGGCAACGCCATCAATACAATGCCTACAAATACGGCTATGGATATCAGGACACCTATAACAATCCAAGGCTTGCGGCGAGCGGAGTTGGAACTATAATTTTTGCTAATGGCAATACCCTCTTTAATGTTTTGCAACCCTAATGGCTGCCGCTAGACCGGTCATTTTGAGCTATTGGTTAGCAGGTTCGGTGGGCAGATTGTATTCAATTTTAACCACATACCAATGCGCCTCACCCTCTGGGGTGCGCACCCATACATCGTCATCCACTGTTTTACCTAAACAAGCTTTGGCCATGGGAGAGCGTAGCGAGATGTAGTCGTTACGGCCATACACTTCCTCATCACCAACGATACGGAAACGCAAGCTTTCGCCTTCATCATTTTCCAACTCAACCCAAGCACCAAAATAAATTTTACCTTCCTGTACAGGGCTGTATGGCACTTCTTCTGCCACGTCAAACAGCTTAGTAAGGTGACGAATTCTGCGGTCAATTTCACGCAACTTACGTTTATTGTATTGATAATCAGCGTTTTCAGAGCGATCGCCAAGACTGGCTGCCCAAGATACTATCTCAGTGATTTCTGGGCGCAAGGTGCGGTGCAGATACTCCAGCTCGTCTTTAAGTTTTTTATAGCCTTCAGCGGTTAAAAGTTTTCTATGCATCATTAACGCTCAACAATTGAATGACATGCTCGAACTTAAAAACAACTAAGCCGCTTATCCAACACTGCAATAAGCGGCTTAGTTACAGTACTCACTTTAAATTAATTTTCTTGATCAATTAACAGTGTGTGACTTGCCTCTTCTGCTGCATCCACTGCCACTGCGTCACTGACCCACTGCGCCTGCATCGCATCACCATCACTGGAAATACTGGCCTTAAGCTCTATCAGCTGAACGCTCGATAGCTTTAGATTGGGCATTAAAGAGTCAGCATCGGTCATTGCAAAACGCGCTGGTAAATCGCCCACAGTTAAGCGCTTAGCGGCCAGCGGCATCGGCGGACCATCTTGCGCACGGGCAAACACATACACAGTGTCCGTCGCAGACACTTGGCCAACAAGAGCATCACTTAACGCCACTTCCACCTGCAACTGATAGTCATTGGCAGCAGCGGGCTCAGTGGATAAGGACTCGGCCGGTTGACTGTTTTCTACCTGCCCGTCAGAGCTGGCAGCTAAAGCCGCACGGGCTCGTTCTATACCGGTTTGAATTGCCTGAAACGATGGATCCCGCGGATCCAGTCCTTGGGCAAGCCGTGACCAAGCATTAATCGCATCTTGATAGCGACGTGCTTCAAAGGCAGCAATCCCCACTAAGCCTAAGCTGGTGGCCTCATTAGGGTCTTGTGCCAAGGCTTCATCTACTAAGCCTTGTATGTGCTCGTTCCACTGATTATTGCTAGCAAAATATAACGCCTGTGCCCATTGACCCAATAATTCTGCTTGGCGCCCCGCTAATTCAACTGCTTTTTCAAAGGCATGTGCAGCTTCTTTAGGGCGCTGCTCAGCCATATAAGTGCGCCCTAAAAAGTACCAAGCATCCAGCGACTCTGGCTGTACGCGCACAGTCTCTTCAAGACGCTGGATAGCCTCTGCAGCGGTTTTCGGCTGCTCAGCTAGGCTCAAAGTTAAAGCAACTTTATCACTGGCACCCCAGTGGAAGTACAGTGCCAAGCCCACCACCGGCAACATTAAGGCTGTAATCAGCGGTAAAGCAGTGCCCAATTTAGCGCTTTGCTTAGGTCGCCCCACGTCAGTGTCATCGAGCAGTTCGCGACTGGCTTCCAAGCGCCCTTCGGCTAACTGATCTGCTGAGAGCGCACCATTTGCATGTTGCTCTTCCAGCTCTGCAATATGCTCTTCATAAAGCGCAATATTTAAGGCCGTACGGTCTTCTTCTGTCTGATCTTTAATGCCGCGCAAAATCGGCCAAAGCAATAAAAGTAAGGCTGCTACTAGGAGCAACACTGAATAAATCCAAAACTGTGTCATAACCAAAGGGTGTCCTACTTATATTGCTTAAGAATGTCTGCCAAGCGATCTTTTTCTTCACCTGATAAGCTTTGCTCAGTGTCCTGAGCAGTCACCGCGCGCCGACGGCGCATTACAATAATCGCGACCATGGCAAAACCAAATAATAAAAACCCAGCCGGTGCATACCAAAGCACCAAGGTGGTCTTATTCACCGGTGGTTTATAGCGAACAAAGTCACCGTAGCGCTCTACCAAATAATCAACGATTTCCTCATTGCTTTCACCGCGCTCCAGCTTATTAAAGATTTCCACGCGCATGTCCATGGCGATCGGCGCATCTGAATCGGCAATGTTTTGATTCTGGCACTTAGGGCAGCGTAACTCCTCAACCAAGGTGCGGTAGCGCTCTCGCTCCGCTTGATTGGAAAACTCAAAGGTATCAATGGAAGCTTGCGCGCTGCCAAAGACAGCAAAACTCAAGGCTAAAGCATAAATAAAGTGTTTCATTGATCCACTAACTCCTGATACATGGGCGCAAACTTCTCACGCCACATGCGTTCATCAATGGCGCCAGTATGGCGATGCACGATATAGCCGTTTTTATCCACTAAGAACGTCTCAGGTGCGCCATAAACACCCAAATCAAAGCCCAAAGTACCTTGCGGGTCGCTGATATTGAGCTGGTAAGGGTTTAAAAAGTCCCGTAACCAACGTTGCGCAGCAGGCTTATCATCCTTGTAGTTGATGCCATGGATCACCACCCCTTGTTTGGCCAGCTCATTAAACACTGGGTGCTCAATTTTGCACTCTGGGCACCAAGTGGCCCAGACATTCACCAACGCAGCACGGCCAATAATATCCTTATGGGTTATTTTAACCTTAGGATCATCCAATGACTCAGCTGTGAACTCAGGAAAGGGCTTGCCCACTAATGCAGAGGGCAATTTGCTGGGATCATTATGCATCCCAAACCAAGCCATAGCAGCAAACAAGCCAACCCCTAAAACCACAGCGATTAAAGCAATTAAACGTGTTCTAGACATGAGCAGTATTCTCTTGTTCAGCCATACCTAAAGCATCTTTGACTTTCTTTTTGACTTTTACGCGGTAGCGGCGGTCCATGGCCGATAAGACCCCACCGAATGCAGTCAAGAAGCCACCAATCCAAATCCAGCGGACAAAAGGCTTGCTATGAATTCGAATCGCCCAAGCGCCATCATCTAAAGGCTCGCCCATGGCCACATAGAGGTCGCGGGTAAAGCCCGGATCAATGGCTGCTTCGGTCATCGGCATTTGTTGCACTATATAAAGACGCTTTTCAGGTTGCAGTAAAGTCATTTCACGCTCACCGGAAAACACTCGAATATTACCTTTATCGGAAATATAGTTCGGTCCTTCATAGTGCTCGGCGCCTTCAAACTGAAAACGGTAACCCGACAGTTCCACTGAATCACCTGGGCTCATTTTTAAGTCCAGCTCATCACTGTACTGACTGGACAGCACGACACCTACCGCCATAAACACCATACCCAGATGCCCTAGATGCATGCCCCAGTAACTGCGCTGCAGTTTACGGATTCCGCGCCATAGACCACGGTGGCGGGTTTTATCCAAGATATCGCGCACGCTGGCCAAGACCACCCAAGCACACACAAAGAATAGCGCCAGCACTGCACTGTTAAAGTCGCGGTAGACAACGCTACCAATACCACTTAACACTGCACTGAGCACCAGGACTGGGCCTAACATGCCGATTAACCACTTAGCTGGGGTATTTTTCCAGCGGGTGATAATTCCTGCACCCATGGCGAGCATCAACAAGCCCATAAGCGGCACAAACAAGGTATTAAAGTACGGTGGACCCACTGACAGCTTCGCCCCGGTGAGCGAGTCGAGTACCAGTGGATATAAAGTCCCCAATAACACCATGGCAGTGGCTACCACCAAAATAATGTTATTGATCAGCAATAAGGTCTCTTTTGACCAGAAACCAAAGCCCACTTTACCTTTAACCTCGGGCGCTCGTATGACAAAGAGAATCAACGATGCTGCCACAACAATTAATAGGTAAATCAGCAAGAAGATTCCACGATCAGGGTCAGCAGCAAAGGCGTGTACCGAAGTCAACACCCCTGAACGCACCAGAAAGGCACCCAGCAAGCTTAAGGAGAACGCAGCAATGGCCAGTAACACTGTCCAATTCTTAAAGACCCCACGCTTTTCCGTGACCGCCAATGAGTGAATCAACGCAGTACCTACCAACCATGGCATAAAGGAGGCGTTTTCCACTGGATCCCAGAACCACCAGCCGCCCCAGCCCAGCTCGTAATAGGCCCACCAGGACCCGAGTGCGATCCCGATGGTCAGAAACACCCAGGCGGCCAGCGTCCAGGGGCGCACCCAACGCGCCCATGCGGCATCGACGCGCCCCTCGATCAATGCGGCGACGGCAAAGCTGAAGGCCATGGAAAGCCCGACATAGCCCAGATAAAGAAAGGGCGGGTGGAAGGCCAGGCCGGGGTCCTGCAGCAACGGGTTCAGGTCGCGCCCGTCGAAGGGCGGGTTCGGGATCCGCACGAACGGGTTCGACGTGAAGATGATGAAGGCATAAAATGCAGCTCCGACAGAGGCTTGCAC
>Ga0079226_10000584_pt1 | contig 26054 bp, 23 predicted proteins | sample Poulit2014_FD_76345 | JGI IMG/M metagenome (GOLD analysis project Ga0079226, IMG submission 76345) | Agricultural soil microbial communities from Georgia to study Nitrogen management - Poultry litter 2014 | ecosystem: Environmental > Terrestrial > Soil > Agricultural land | place: USA: Georgia...
AAGAACAGAATATATTAGCTTAGATGAAAAACCTGCAACATCATTAGATGCAATGAGATTAAATATTGCTGATAAAGCTTCTGTAACAATTATAGAACGTGTCAGATTAGCAGACCGTAAACCAGTGGTATATTGTTTAGACAAAGTGCCAGCTGCAGATTTAACATGCGCACAATATCAAAGTAGTGACGAATCATTATTAAATGCTATTGAAGCTAATGCGAATAAAAAAGTTGCCTATGCAAATACTGAAATTGAGGCCATTAGTTATGAACCTCATATCTCAGACGTTTTGGGTGCATCCCCGCATGAAGGGTTAATGCTTTTGAAATTAATACATTTTGGTAAAGACGATCAGCCAATACTTTATTCTTTTAATTATTTCAAAAGTAGTTTAGTAAAATTTAAAACGGTTAGAAATAGAATATAAAAACAAAATTATGAAAGTGGGGCATGACAATTTGAAGATTGATAAACAACAGAATGATTTACATATTAAAGTAATGCCGACAACAAAGTTTAAAACAACTACGATTACAATGAAATTTATGGCACCATTAGATAGTGAAACGATGACAGCACGTTCAATTTTAAGTAAAGTACTTGTTCGTGCATCCAAACAATGGCCATCTGATAAAGCATTCAATCAACATTTATCACAATTATATGGTGCATACATTAATAGTTTTGTGTCAAAATTTAAAGATAAACATGTTATTACAATATCTTTAGAGATTGTAAACGAGCGTTATTTAAAAGATCAAACCCCATTATTTGAAAAAGGTTTACATCTATTAAAAGAAGTGATATGGAATCCTTTAATTTCAGAAAAGCAATTTGATGAAACATTTGTGGCACAAGAAAAATCTCTATTAACAAAAAAATTAGATGCAATGGTTGATAATAAATCACAAATCTCATTTTTAAATTTATTAAAGCATATGTTTGGAGACCAACCTTATCGTCATTTAGCGTCAGGTCAAGTAGAATACATATCAGACATAACACCTAAAAAATTATACGATACATATCAATCTATGCTACAAGATGACTACTGTGCTGTGTATGTAGTTGGTAATGTAGATGAACAAGACGTAACTTCACAGATTCAGTCATATTTTGATCTACAACCTTTTCAATTTAATTTATCACAAGCTGTACCAATACCACTTACACATGACTTACCTCAAGTTATTATTGAAAAAGATGATGTGGACCAAGCTAAGTTAAATATGGGGTATAAATTCCCAACACAGTATGGTGATGATCAATATTTTGCAATGGTGGTTTTAAATGTCATGTTTGGAGGCGACCCTTCATCAGTATTATTTAATGAAATACGTGAAAAGCAAAGTTTAGCTTACTCCATTCATTCCCAAATTGATGCCAAAAATGGCTTTATGTTTGTCCTTAGTGGCGTATCTGCAGATAAGTATGAAACTGCTAAAGATACGATAATAACTGAATTTGAAAAAATGCAACAGGGCAAATTTGCCGATGATAAATTAGAACTAGCCAAAAAAGTAATCGTTTCACAACGTCAAGAATCTCACGATAGACCAAAGAGTATTATAGAAATATTAAATAATAACGTACTACTTGATAAGGACATGACAGAAACAAGTTTTATTGAAGGGATACAAAATGTTACAAGATCTGATATTAAACAATTAGCGAAAGAAACGATCTTAGATACAATTTATATTTTAACGAAAGGGGGTAATGAATGATGAAAGAAACATATTACAACCTAATAGATGAAAAAGTTTACGAATCTGAGCTAAATAATGGACTCAAATTATTTATTATACCAAAAAATGGATTTCAAAAAACATTTGTTACATATACTACACAGTTTGGTTCATTAGATAATAAATTCAAGCCACACGGCAGCGATACATATGTCACAGTTCCAGATGGAGTAGCGCATTTTTTAGAACATAAATTATTTGAAAATGAAGAAGAAGATTTATTTACTGCCTTTGCAGAAGATAATGCTCAGGTTAATGCATTTACTACTTTTGATCGTACAAGTTATTTATTCAGTGCTACTGATAATGTGGAACGCAATATCAAGCGATTATTAACGATGGTTGAAACGCCTTATTTTACTGAAGAAACAGTTGAAAAAGAAAAGGGTATTATCGAAGAAGAAATTAAAATGTATCAAGAACAACCAGGTTATAAATTAATGTTCAATACATTAAAAGCAATGTATGAAAAACATCCAATTCGTGTAGATATTGCAGGAAGTGTAGAAAGTATTTATAACATTACTAAAGATGATTTATACCTTTGTTATGAAACTTTTTATCACCCATCAAACATGGTGTTAATTGTTGTGGGTGATGTTGACCCAGAGCGCATTTCTCAAGTTGTTGCTGACCATGAAGATAAAAGAAATAAAGTAAATCAACCACAAATTGAGAAAGCATCTTTAGATGAAAAAAATGAAGTTAATGAATTCAATATTACAGAAAGTATGAAACTTCAATCACCTAGACTTATGCTTGGTTTTAAAAACAAACCATTAAAAGATATACCAGATGAAGCATTTGTTAAACGTGATTTAGAGATGACACTATATTATGAAATGGTATTCGGTGAAGAAACAGACTTTTACCAATCATTACTAAACCAAGATTTAATTGATGAAACGTTTGGTTATCAGTTCGTTTTAGAACCCACTTATAGTTTTTCAGTCATTACTAGTGCTACACAATATCCGGATAAATTGAAAGCATTATTATTAGATGAATTAGAAAAAAGTCAAGGAAAGCTCAAGGATGAAGATGCCTTTAACTTATTGAAAAAGCAATTTATTGGCGAATTTATTTCAGGTTTGAATTCACCTGAATACATTGCAAACCAATACACAAAACTTTATTTTGAAGGTGTAAGCCTATTTGATTTATTAGAAATTGTCGAAAGTATTACACTAGAAAGTGTAAATCAAACAGCGCAAACATGTTTAAACTTAACTCAAGTTGTAGATAGCCGCTTGGAGATGAAATAAAATGAAAGCATTAGTCATAGGTGGATCTGGTACAATCGGTTCTGCAATTGTCGATCGCTTATTAACAGACGGATATGAGGTTATCGTACATTACAATAAAGCAAGTATAGATGAATTAACAAATCGTTACGAACATAGCGCGGTACAATTTATACAATGTGATTTATATGAATGTCATGATTTTGAACAACATTTTAATTTTATAAAGAATTTAGATTGTCTTATTTATGCGAGCGGTACAGCTTTATATGGTCAATTGCAAGACATGACAGATGAAATGATTGATACGAGTTACGATATACATGTGCGTCAATTCATAAGGGTCAGCAGATATTTTCTCAACCAATTACGCCAAAGTGAAAATGGTAGGCTTATTGTTATTTCATCTATTTGGGGAGAAACTGGCGCAAGCATGGAGACAATCTATTCAGCTATGAAAGGTGCACAAATAAGTTTTGTTAAAGCACTGAGTCAAGAGTTATCTATGACAAATGTTACAGTAAATGCTATAACACCAGGCTTTGTCAATGGTAACATGGCTAAAGTCTGGACAGCAGAAGAACTTAATGATATTACTTTAGATTTACCTCAACAAAGACTTATAGAACCGGAGGAAGTAGCTAATACATGTAGTTATTTATGTCATCCGTTATCTAAGAGCATAACTGGAACGATACAAAAAGTGAATGGGGCATGGTATTTATAATTTATAATATTGTGGAAAAAATATGACAATTATGAAACATTCAATGATATAATGTCTCTACAGTAAATATTCATATAAAAAATGTTTCTTTTATCAAAAGTCTATTATAAAAATAACCGTTGTTTTAAACTAAGGGGTGTTTATTTCATGGCAGTAGCTACTAAAAAAGAATGGTATTTAGAATATGAGATAACTTTGAATAGATCAGGTTTATTAGGCGATGTATCTAGTCTATTAGGTATGATGGGTATCAATATTGTTACAATCAATGGTGTTGATGAAGGTCGTAGAGGTTTATTAATTAAATCTGATAACTTAGAAAAAGTAAGTAGATTTGAAAATATTGTAACTGAAATAGATGATATTTCGATTACAAAATTACGTAAACCTGAACTTCGTGATCGATTGGCAGTAAGACATGGTAGATACATAGAGCAAGATGCTGATGATAAGAAAACATTTCGATTCGAAAGAGAAGATTTGGGTTTGCTCGTTGATTTCATGGCAGAGTTATTTAAGGAAGAAGGACATAAGTTAATAGGAATAAGAGGTATGCCTAGAGTGGGTAAAACAGAATCTATCGTAGCTGGTAGTGTTTGTGCGCATAAACGTTGGTTGTTTATTAGTTCTACATTAATTAAACAAACTGTACGTAGTTCACTGATTAAAGGCGAATATGATTCTAACCATGTTTATATTATAGATGGGGCTGTAACTGCTAGAGAATCTAATGTGAAACACCAAGAATTAGTTGAAGAAGTTATGAGCTTACCTTCTATTAAGGTTGTAGAACATCCTGACCTATTTGTGGAAACAAGTGATTACGAGATGAGTGATTTTGACTATATTATCGAGTTAAGAGAAAATAAAAATCAAGAAATTCATTATGAAGAAATGAAGAAACAAACTGTTAAAAGTAAAAACAACTTAGATTTTGGTAACGATGGTTTCGGTGGCGGTTTTGGTTTCTTTGAATAAAAAATGAATAGTAATCAAGGAGGACTGACATCGTGAACACAGTTGGTCAAACTTTAAAAGGACGTCGAGAACGTTTAGGTATGACTTTAAATGAATTAGAAACTAGAACACAAATTAAGAGAGATACATTGACATTGATAGAAAATAATGATTTTGATTCTTTGAATAAGGCTGAATATGCAGAAGGTTTTATTAAAAAATATGCAAAAGCTGTTAACATTGATTCAGTACAGTTAATCAATGCACATAGAGAAGAAATTCCTAATAGTGACGCACGTATACAAGAGACGATTGAAGCTTTTGCGAAAGAAGATAAGCCAACATATCGCAGCAAAAATAAAGAACCCTTACAAGTAGCTGTTATTGTAAGCATATTTATTATCATTACAGCATTACTATGGATCTTCGCTGTATTTATTTTATAATTAACTAATATAAGAAAAACGACTAAGTTATAAAAAGAAAAGAGGACTTCTTATGAATATACCGAATTGGATAACTGTTTTTAGAGTTATACTTATTCCAATATTTCTTCTGTTTGCTTTAGTGGATTTTGGATTTGGTAAGATTTCATTTATCGGCGGTTATGAAATTAGAATAGAATTATTGATCAGTGGATTAATATTTATTATTGCGTCGTTAAGTGATTTCGTAGATGGCTATTTAGCAAGAAAATGGGAATTAGTAACAAACATGGGGAAATTTTTAGACCCATTAGCTGATAAATTATTAGTTTCAAGTGCATTAATTGCGCTTGTACAAATTGATTTAACAAATTCTATTGTAGCAATTATAATCATTGCACGTGAATTTGCAGTTACAGGGCTACGGTTATTACAAATTGAGCAAGGCTTTGTAAGTGCTGCGGGGCAATTAGGTAAAATTAAAACAGCCGTCACAATGGTTGCTATCGTTTGGATTCTCTTAGGGGATCCTTTAGCAACTTGGATTGGTTTCCCATTAGGGCAAGTATTGTTATACATCGGTGTATTCTTTACAGTATTATCTGGAATTGAATACTTTTACAAGGGTAGAGATGTATTTAAAGCAAAATAGTACAATTAAACAAATTGATATAATGAAGCAGTTCGAATTAATACAATTCAGAACTGTTTTTTTATTTTATAAAATATTATTAAAAATTGAATATCTCTCGAAGAAAGTGTAGAACATTACGATAATTGTATTCATAGTATAAAAAATTTTAAGAAGAAATCTAATTTTTAGTTTTTTAGGCTAGTTAGATTTATAATGAACCCAATCGTAAGAAAAAATATATAGCTTATTTAATATGAGTAATACAAAATAAAATAGAATAAGTAATGTAACTTGGTATGTAGGAGGAGAAGTTGTGAAAATATCTATTATAGCAGTAGGTTCCGAATTATTATTAGGTCAAATAGCAAACACAAACGGGCAGTATCTATCAAAATTGTTGAATGAAGTAGGTCACAGTGTGGTAGAACATAGTGTCATCGGTGATAATCCTAATCGATTAGAGAGAGTCTTTAAAACATCACTAAAGAATTATGACACTGTTATACTTACTGGAGGCTTAGGACCGACGCAAGATGATTTAACCAAACAGACAGTTGCCACAATATTAGGTCGTGAATTAGTTATTGATGAAAATGCTTTGGACTATATTGAACGTTTCTTTAAAGACCAAAATATTGAAATGACACCAAATAATCGTCAACAAGCTTTAGTGTTAGAAGGGGCACATGTACTCGAAAATAAAGTAGGTATGGCGCCAGGGATGGTAATCAATCATGACGACAAGTGTGTTGTATTATTACCAGGACCACCTCGAGAAATGCAACCTATGGCGAAATATGAGCTTTTACCATTTTTCTTAAATGGAGAGAGTATCATATTCTCAGAACTTTTACGTTTTGCAGGTATAGGTGAATCTAAAGTAGAAACAGTGCTAATGGATTTAATAGATAATCAAACTAACCCTACGATTGCGCCACTCGCAGGTACGCATGAGGTGAATATTAGACTGACTGCAAATGGTGATACACAAACTGAATGCGAACAACTTATCGAACCTATTAAATCAGAGATTTTATCTCGTATTGGTGATTATTATTACGGCTCAGATGATATTTTACTTGAACAATCATTTATGAATAAAATGCAAAATTCATTTGCACTATATGATGCAGTTACTGATGGAGCGTTATATTCTAGAATGAAAGATTTCGACACATCTTACCTTCTTCAAGGAATGCTACCACATCATACGCAATTTATAGATGAACGTGATACAATTGAAACTCAACTTTCTGTCACTGCAAATATAGTTAAAGATTTGTATGAGACGGAAATAGGTATTTCAATTATGTATTTTGAAGGATCAGTTTACCTAGGTATTTTAGAAAATGAACAACTCATAATACAATCATTTAAAATGACTCAAAAAAGAAATTTAATAAAAAACAGAACTCAAAATTTTGTGCTCATTCGATTACTAAATTGCTTTAAATAAGCACTTAAAAGCTACAAAAACTCAAAAATACAGCACGTGTGTTCTGTTTTTGTTGTAGAGTTTCTACTAATTAGCGAACAAATATTCGCAAAATACTTGCGGAATTATTCGAATCAATGTATAGTAAGGTTAAGATATTTTACAGAGATTAATCTCAATTAGGAGGTCCAGCATTGGATAACGATCGTCAAAAAGCTTTAGATACAGTAATTAAAAATATGGAAAAATCATTTGGTAAAGGCGCAGTTATGAAATTAGGCGATAATAAAGCCCGTAAAGTTTCAAGCGTATCAAGTGGTTCAGTGACACTAGATAATGCATTAGGAGTAGGTGGCTATCCTAAAGGAAGAATTATAGAAATATATGGTCCCGAAAGTTCTGGTAAAACAACTGTTGCACTCCACGCTATTGCAGAAGTACAAAAAAGTGGTGGCATTGCGGCATTTATCGATGCGGAGCACGCGTTAGACCCTGTCTATGCAGAAGCACTCGGTGTTGATATACAAAACTTATACCTTTCTCAACCTGATCATGGTGAGCAAGGGTTAGAAATCGCCGAAGCATTTGTGAGGAGTGGCGCGGTTGATATCGTAGTTGTTGACTCCGTTGCTGCTTTAACTCCAAAGGCAGAAATTGAAGGTGAAATGGGTGATACGCATGTTGGTTTACAAGCACGTTTGATGTCTCAAGCACTACGTAAGCTTTCAGGCGCTATTTCTAAGTCAAATACAACAGCAATATTTATTAACCAAATTCGTGAAAAAGTAGGCGTTATGTTCGGTAATCCTGAGGTAACACCAGGAGGTCGTGCATTAAAATTCTATAGTTCTGTTCGTTTAGAAGTACGTCGTGCTGAACAGTTAAAACAAGGTCAAGAAATCGTTGGTAACAGAACAAAAATTAAAGTTGTTAAAAATAAAGTAGCACCTCCATTTAGAGTAGCAGAAGTGGATATGATGTATGGTAAAGGTATCTCTAAAGAGGGAGAACTTATCGACTTAGGTGTTGAAAATGAAATTGTAGATAAATCAGGTGCTTGGTACTCATACAATGGTGATCGTATGGGTCAAGGTAAAGAAAATGTTAAATCATATCTAAAAGAAAATCCTGAAGTTAAAAAAGAAATCGATCAGAAGCTGCGTGAAACATTAGGTATTTTTGATGGTGACGTAGCAGAAGATGAAGAAGAAAGGCAAGGCACACTTCTTGATGGAGAATAGTATATAAGTTAGAGATTTTTAAAGCGTGATATAAATTGGTTGGAAAATGAGCGTATATTTAAAGATATACGCTCATTTTTTTACTCAATATAAAAATCTCAAATTATATTATATAATTTATTTAGATATATAAGCTTTATAAAATAAGGGCTAGCAATACCTATAGTTATAATAGTGTAAAAGAGGAGTCTCAAATATTGAATTAATGTGTTAGAAACCTTGACACTTCTTAGTTTAAAACCGTACAATTACATTGTATGATTCTTATATAACTTCATATAATCATATTGAAATTGATATACAGAGCAAAATCCTAGATATAAAGGGGGTGTTTGTGTGAGTTTATTAGGCCTCCTACTCGTTTTGCTAGGTATTATTCTCGGAGTTGTTGTAGGGTATATTGTAGCCCGTAATGTATTACATCAAAAGCAATTACAAGCAAGACAAACTGCTGAAGAAATTATTGAACAAGGTAATAAAGAAGCAGAGAATACTAAGAAGGAAAAACTCTTAGAAGCTAAAGAAGAAAATCAAATCTTAAAAGAACAAAGTGAAAGCGAACTTCGTGAAAGACGCGGTGATCTTCAAAAGCAAGAAGCCCGACTTCTTCAAAAAGAAGAAAACTTAGAGCGGAAATCTGATCTATTAGACAAAAAAGATGAGATTTTAGAGCAAAAAGAGTCTAAACTTGAAGAACGACAACAACAAGTAGATGCAAAAGAGAGTAGTGTTCAAACATTAATAAATAAGCATGAACAAGAATTAGAACGCATCTCTGGTCTCACTCAAGAAGAAGCTGCTCAAGAGCAACTTCAAAGAGTTGAAGATGAATTGTCACAAGATATTGCAATACTTGTTAAGGAAAAAGAGAAAGAAGCAAAAGAAGCAGTCGATAAAAATGCAAAAGAATTATTGGCAACTACTGTCCAAAGATTAGCTGCAGAACATACTTCTGAATCAACAGTATCAGTTGTTAATTTACCAAACGACGAAATGAAAGGTCGAATCATTGGTAGAGAAGGAAGAAATATCCGAACGTTAGAAACATTAACGGGTATTGATTTAATTATAGATGATACGCCAGAAGCAGTTATACTCTCTGGTTTTGACCCAATTAGACGTGAAATTGCAAGAACTGCATTAGTAAATCTTGTTTCAGATGGACGTATCCATCCTGGAAGAATTGAAGATATGGTAGATAAAGCTCGTAAAGAAGTAGACGATATTATTAGAGATGCAGGGGAACAAGCTACATTTGAAATAAATGTGCATAATATGCATCCAGATTTAGTTAAAATCTTAGGTCGTTTACAGTATCGTACTAGCTATGGACAAAATGTATTGAAACATTCTATCGAAGTTGCCCACCTAAGTGGTATGTTAGCAGCTGAATTAGGTGAAGACGTTACATTAGCTAAACGTGCTGGACTACTTCATGATGTTGGTAAAGCTATCGACCATGAAGTTGAAGGTAGCCATGTTGAAATAGGTGTAGAATTAGCGAAAAAATATGCTGAAAACGACACAGTAATTAATGCAATTCATTCTCATCATGGTGATGTTGAACCGACTTCTATTATTTCTATTTTGGTAGCTGCAGCAGATGCATTATCAGCTGCAAGACCAGGTGCTCGTAAAGAGACATTGGAAAATTATATTAGAAGATTGGAAAGATTAGAAACGCTATCTGAAAGCTACGAGGGCGTTGAAAAAGCGTTTGCTATTCAAGCAGGTAGAGAAATACGAGTTATTGTATCACCAGATACTATCGACGACTTAAAATCACATCGCTTAGCAAGAGATATTAAAAGCCAAATTGAAGACGAACTTCAATACCCTGGTCATATAAAAGTGACAATTGTTCGAGAGACTAGAGCAATTGAATATGCAAAATAATGATAACTACAAACTGTCATCAAAGTTAAAAAGCTTTGTTGACAGTTTTTTATTTTAAAAATTGTAGACTTATAGAGTTTTAATGGTTTAAAAGATAATCTAGCAGATGTCTTTAATGTTAACGTAGTACCATCATGTGTAAATTATAAATTACTATAAATAAGTCAAAGTACGATAAAATAAAAAAGAAAGTCTTTAACTGGAAAGTTAAAGACTTATCATTTTAATAAATGTTTTATATTTTAATTAATTTAATTCTAAATCGGCAGCTTTAACTTCTTTAATGATTTCAGCTGTGTCATAGCAGTTTGTTGCGATATTAGCATATCTTTCTGCTAAACGATAAGCATTGATATATAACTCTAAACTATCTTTAGCTATATCTTCTGCATCTTCACTTTTTGAAGGGTTTGCTGTCACTACAAGATCAGCAAAACTTTGTGGATCGATATTAATTGACATGTATTACTTCCAACTCCTATATTTTGGATTAAAATAATTACTACAATAAATTATACCCCCAATACATCATCCAAAACATCAAAATAAAAGAAATATTTTTTAAAGACTCTTTTCATCGTAATTCATTTACATTAAACTAACATTAAGAGAGGATGAACAAGTAAATGAGAATATTATTTATTGGAGATATTGTAGGTAAAGTAGGTAGAGAAGCAATAAACACGTACTTACCTAAATTAAAACAGACCTATCGTCCTACAGTTACGATTGTAAATGCAGAAAATGCTGCACATGGAAAAGGCTTAACTGAAAAAATATATAAAGAATTATTAAGAGAAGGCGTTGATTTCATGACTATGGGAAATCATACTTATGGTCAACGTCAAATTTATGATTTTATTGAGAATGCTAAACGTATGGTTCGTCCAGCTAACTTCCCAGACGAAGCTCCAGGCGTAGGCATGCGCATTATACAAATCAATGAGCTCAAATTGGCTATCATTAATTTACAGGGCAGAGCATTTATGCAAGACATAGACGACCCATTTAAAAAAGCAGATGAGTTAATTGCAGAAGCTAAAAAGGAAACAGATTATATTTTTGTAGACTTCCATGCAGAAACAACTTCAGAAAAAAATGCGATGGGATGGTATTTAAGCAATCGTGTAAGTGCTGTAGTAGGTACGCATACGCATATACAAACTTCGGATGAAAGAATACTACCAGGTGGCACAGGCTATATCACAGATGTAGGTATGACTGGATACTATGATGGTATACTTGGGATTAATAGAGATGAAGTAATTACGCGATTTATTACAAGCTTACCACAAAGACACGTAATACCTGATGAAGGGCGCAGTGTTTTATCTGGTATTATTGTAGATATAAATAAAGAAGGTAAGGCAACACATATCGAACGTGTATTAATCAATGAAGATCATCCATTTTAATGTATCGTCCGTTAGTATGAATTTTAAAATAAGCTACTCTTTACATAGTAATAGGGTGGCTTATTTTGGTATGATTGAATATGAATTATTATAACCATTAGGAGGCAAGATGGTATGAAATCACAAGTATCATGGAAAGTGGGCGGCCAGCAAGGTGAAGGTATTGAATCTACGGGAGAAATTTTTGCTACTGCTATGAACCGTAAAGGATACTATTTATATGGGTACCGTCATTTTTCAAGTAGAATTATGGGCGGTCATACAAATAATAAAATAAGAGTGTCGACATCACCAGTACACGCAATAAGTGATGATTTAGATATATTAATTGCTTTTGACCAAGAAACAATAGAAGTTAATCACCAGGAAATGCGATCAGATAGTGTCATCATTGCAGACAGTAAAGCGAAACCAGAAAAACCTGAAGGTTGTCGTGCGCAACTGATAGATTTACCATTTACTGCCACAGCAAAAGAATTAGGCACCGCATTGATGAAGAACATGGTAGCAGTGGGAGCTACATGTGCGGTAATGAATTTAGACATTTCAACTTTTAAAACACTGATTACGAATATGTTTAGTAGAAAAGGTGATAAAGTTGTTGAAATGAACATAGAAGCATTAAACGAAGGATATCGTTTAATGATGGAACAACTTAGCACAATTGAAGGCGATTTTGTATTAGAAGAAACAGTTGGTACGCCACACCTTTATATGATTGGTAACGATGCAATTGGTTTAGGTGCATTATCAGCAGGTTCTAGATTTATGGCTGCCTACCCTATTACACCTGCTTCAGAAATTATGGAGTATATGATTGAGAACTTAGCAAAAGTGGGTGGCACAGTTGTGCAGACTGAAGATGAGATTGCTGCCGCAAATATGGCGATAGGATCAAACTATGCTGGCGTACGTGCGTTTACTGCAAGCGCAGGTCCAGGACTGTCATTAATGATGGAAGCCATAGGGCTATCAGGTATGACAGAAACACCGTTTGTAGTTGTAAATACACAACGTGGTGGACCTTCAACCGGATTACCTACTAAACAAGAGCAATCTGACTTAATGCAAATGATTTATGGTACGCATGGCGACATTCCTAAAATCGTAGTTGCGCCAACAGATGCAGCAGATGCATTTTATCTTACAATCGAAGCATTTAATCTAGCGGAAATATATCAATGTCCAGTAATCATTTTAAGTGATTTACAATTGTCACTAGGTAAACAAACAGTAGAAAAATTAGATTATAACAAAATTGAAATTAATCGCGGGGAAACAATTCAGTCTGATATAGAGCGTGAAGAAGGAGATAAATCTTATTTCAAGCGTTATGCATTGACTGAAAGTGGCGTTTCACCTCGACCATTACCAGGTACTAAAGGTGGTATCCATCACGTAACAGGTGTAGAGCACAACGAGGAAGGCAAGACGAGTGAAGCGGCGGATAACAGACAAGAACAAATGGATAAACGTATGCGCAAAACAGAACATTTACTTATTGAAGAACCAGTAGAATCGGATGAACAGCATGAAGCAGCAGATATCTTATATCTAGGCTTTATTTCAACTAAAGGCGCGATTCAAGAAGGTAAAAATCGATTAGAGGGACAAGGTCTAAAAGTGAATCATTTACAAATTAGACAATTACATCCGTTCCCTAAAGAAACGATTCAACGAGCAATTGATAAAGCTTCTAAAGTGGTTGTAGTAGAACACAACTATCAAGGTCAACTAGCAAATATATTGAAAATGAATGTAACGTTAGGAGATAAATTAATCAATCAAACAAAATATGATGGTACGCCGTTTTTACCATATGAGATTGAAACTAAAGGACTTGAGATTGCCAAAGATTTAAAGGAGCTGGTATAAATGGCAACATTTAAAGATTTTAGAAATAATGTTAAACCGAATTGGTGTCCAGGGTGTGGTGACTTCTCTGTACAAGCAGCAATTCAAAAAGCAGCAGCCAATGTTGGTTTAGAGCCTGAAGAAGTAGCGATTATTACAGGTATTGGATGTTCAGGTCGTTTATCCGGTTATGTAAATGCTTATGGTGTACATGGTATACATGGACGTTCGTTGCCATTAGCGCAAGGTGTGAAAATGGCGAATAAAGACCTTACGGTGATTGCATCTGGTGGCGACGGCGATGGATATGCTATAGGTATGGGACACACGATACACGCATTACGTAGAAATATGAATATGACATATATCGTTATGGATAATCAAATCTATGGTTTGACTAAAGGTCAAACTTCACCATCTTCAGCGCCTGGTTTCGTTACAAAATCAACTCCCAAAGGGAACATTGAGCAAAACGTTGCACCGTTAGAACTCGCAATGTCTTCAGGTGCAACATTTGTAGCGCAAGGATTTTCAAGTGACATCAAAGGTCTAACAAAAATGCTTGAAGATGCAATTAACCATGATGGATTTTCATTTGTTAATGTCTTTTCACCATGTGTAACATATAACAAAGTAAATACTTATGATTGGTTTAAAGAAAATCTTACAAGTATCGATGATATAGAGGATTATGATGTTACAGACAAAGGTAAAGCAACACAAACAGTATTAGCCTATGAATCACTGATTAAAGGAATTGTTTATCATGACACTGAAACACCTTCTTATGAATCTCAAATTGAAGAGGTTGAAGGAACGCCATTAGCTAAAAGAGATATACAAATTGATGAAGCACAATTTAATGAGTTAACAAAACAATTTGTATAAACATAGGACCATGAATGAATTACTAAAATAGAAATGATTCAATGTGAGCGTAGAAGCTGACTACATAGGATGATAGATAACAATTTATCTTATTATCATATTGTGTCAGCTTTTTTATTATAAATAATGAATCGAATAGGTGATTTTATAGTAGGATGGTAGTAATACAAAGTTTTATATTATGGAGGGCATATAAAATGGTAGACCAGTTTAAATCTATGACTGAATTGATGACTTACACAAGTGAAAGTGTAGACTGGGAAATTCACACAAGACAAACAGAGCAACCTGTCATCATCACAGCGGTTCATGGTGGTGCCATTGAACGTGGAACAACAGAACTTGCTCAAGCGATAAGTGAGTCTGGTAATTACAATTATTATACGTTTAAGGGTGTTCGAAGAAATAAAAATAATGAATTACATGTAACATCGAGACATTTTGACGAACCTAAATTGATGCAAATGGTTAACGATAATCGTTATGCTATTTCTGTACATGGTTGTATGGGTGATAAACCAGAAGTGTATATCGGTGGCAAAGATCAAAAACTAATTCATCATATTAAAAGTCAATTATCAAAAATTGATGTAGCTGCTAAAGATGCCCCTGCCCATATTTCTGGAATCCATGATGACAATTTTGTAAATTGTTGCCAACATAAAGCAGGTGTGCAATTAGAATTAACTGCTCGATTACGTAAAGACCTTTTTAAAAATAAAAAATATAATTTAAATGATAGAGAAAACCGAGGTAATTGGTCATATTTGATGGACTCGTTTTCAAATGCTATCGTTCTAGCACTTAAAAATTACCAAAATGAGAACTATATGGATACATAACACGAGATGATGTGTCCCCGTCTCAGTTTAAAGAAAACGCAAAACAAGATGTAAAAAATATAAATGTGTATCATTTAAAAAAGCGTATAAATTTGATATGAATCAAAACATTCAAGTTGATGGCACATTTATAAAAATGATTTGGGATACGTGTTTTGATTTCTTAGAATGCTTAAATTTAAGCAAGATAAGAATGATAAACTAGAAGTGACTCTATTTGATGAAACCTCAATAGAAGGTTTTTATGTTGCAGGAGAAATGAAAGATAATTTTACTAGGCAACTAATCGATCAGCGTCAAATGTTGGCATGATAGCTAAAATGATGGTGAAACAGTTTAACGATAATTTATGAAAATGCGTATTTATCGTTATTGATTTGTCCTATAATTTCTATACCTTATACGATTTATTTGATAAACTAAAGGAGAAATAAAGCGATAAGGGGTTGAATTGTAAATGCATGACACTTTAATGAGCATCCAAATCATACCAAAAACTTCGAATGGTGAAGACGTTATACCTTATGTTGATGAAGCGATAAAAGTAATTGATGATTCTGGTTTAACATATAGAGTCGGTCCATTAGAAACTACCGTACAAGGTGAAATGAATGAATGTTTGATTTTGATTCAAAAGCTCAATGAACGGATGGTTGAATTAGAAATTCCAAGTACTATTAGCCAAGTTAAGTTTTATCATGTCCCTGAAGGCATTACAATTGAGACATTAACTGGAAAATATGACGAAATATAAATATTAATCTAACACACGATTCAACAGAAACTTTTGTTGAATCGTTTTTGTTTAATTTCTTAAGACCTTTTGCACTTTGAAGTTAAATTTAATATAATGTAATAATGATTATGGATAAAGTTATAGAACTTTGAACGACTACTTAGAAGTCAACGATATAAGATATATTTTAAAACATGTGTTCTTAGTTTTTATGATATAGAGAGGGTTTTGTAGAGTGAATGAAGAGCAAAGAAAAAGTACTTCTATAGATATTTTAGCCGAACGTGATAAAAAGGAAAAGGATTATAGTAAGTATTTTGAACATGTGTATCAACCGCCTAGTTTAAAAGAAGCACGTAAACGTGGTAAGGAAGAAGTAAATTATAACCGTGATTTTCAAATAGATGAAAAATATCGTAATATGGGCCAAGACAAAACATTTATGATTAAAACATACGGCTGCCAAATGAACGCACATGATACAGAAGTCATGGCAGGTATATTAGGCGCTCTCGGTTATACTGCAACCGAAGATATTAATCATGCTGATGTAATTTTAATTAATACATGTGCTATACGTGAAAATGCTGAAAGTAAAGTGTTTAGTGAGATAGGGAATTTAAAACACTTAAAACGAGATAAACCTGAAACAGTTATTGGTGTATGTGGCTGTATGTCACAAGAAGAATCAGTTGTAAATAAAATTCTTAAATCTTATCAAAACGTAGATATGATTTTCGGAACTCATAATATTCACCGATTACCGGAAATTTTAGAAGAAGCTTATTTATCTAAAGCAATGGTAGTAGAAGTATGGTCAAAAGAAGGAGATGTTATTGAAAATCTTCCTAAAGTAAGAAAAGGAAATATTAAAGCGTGGGTTAATATTATGTATGGTTGTGATAAATTCTGTACATATTGCATTGTACCTTTTACAAGAGGTAAAGAGCGTAGTAGACGACCAGACGATATAATCACTGAAGTGCGAGATTTAGCACGACAAGGTTATAAAGAAATCACGTTATTAGGCCAAAACGTTAATTCATATGGTAAAGATATAGAAGGATTGGAATATGGTTTGGGTGATTTATTAGAAGACATTACACAAATTGATATACCGAGAGTGAGATTTACGACAAGTCATCCTTGGGACTTTACAGATCGCATGATCGAAGTTATTGCAAATGGTGGTAATATTGTACCGCACGTTCATTTGCCTGTTCAATCTGGTAATAATGCCGTGTTAAAAATCATGGGACGTAAATATACACGTGAAAGCTATTTAGATTTAGTAAATCGAATTAAAGCGAAGATACCAAATGTTGCTTTAACTACAGATATTATCGTAGGTTACCCAAATGAGACTGATGAACAATTCGAAGAAACACTGACTTTATATGATGAAGTTGAATTCGAACACGCATATACTTATATTTATTCACAAAGAGATGGTACCCCTGCTGCTAAAATGAAAGATAATGTGCCTTTAGATGTGAAGAAGGATAGGTTGCAACAATTAAATAAAAAAGTAGCTTATTATTCTGAACAAGCTATGAAAAAGTATGAAGGAACAGTCGTTCAAGTATTGTGTGAAGGTGCAAGTAAAAAAGATAATACTGTGTTAGCAGGATACACTTCCAAAAATAAACTTGTGAATTTTAAAGCACCTAAAGAAATGATAGGAAAAATCGTAGATATACAAGTAGATGAAGCTAAGCAATTTTCACTAAACGGTACATTTTTACGTGCAAGTGAAAAAGCAGTGGTGACACTATAATGTATGAAAAAGATGAGATTTTAGCTGAAGCAACTCGTATTAGTGATCAAATCAAAGCATTAGATACAGTAAAAGATTATCACGCAGTAGAACAGCAAATTCATTACAATGAAAATATTGAACAACGTATGAAAGATTTAAAAAAAACACAAAAACAATCAGTAAATCTTCAAAATTATGGTAAAACTGAAGCATTAAAACAATCAGAAGGTAAGATACAAGATATTGAACAAGATATTAATATATTACCTATAGTAGAAGAATTCAGAGAATCGCAAAGTGAAGCAAATGATTTATTACAAATGATGATTAGTACAATGTCCGAACGTTTAAATCAACATGAACAAAATGAAGATTAATTGGTGATGTACTTTCAGGGAAGGAATGAAACTGAATGAAGACAAAAAAGTTAACGCTAACTGCAATTTTCATCGCAATCAACGTAGTGTTGAGCAGCATCGTTATAATACCAATGGGTCCAATTAAAGCAGCACCAATACAACATTTAATTAATGTATTATGTGCCGTATTTGTAGGTCCTTGGTTTGGATTAGCTCAAGCATTTTTATCTTCCGTATTGCGTATGACGTTCGGTACTGGTAGCTTCTTCGCCTTTCCTGGCAGCATGATTGGTGTACTACTTGCAAGTGGATTTTATCATTATCGCAAACATATATTTATGGCAGCAATCGGAGAAGTTATTGGGACAGGTATCATCGGTAGTCTAATATGTATTCCATTAGCATGGGCACTTGGTTTTTCTAACTTTGCGATAAAGCCATTAATGTTAGCATTTATCGTGTCTAGTATCGTGGGTGCAATTATCAGTTATATACTGTTGATGATATTGAAAAGAAAAGGCATTTTAAAACGTTTCTTATAAAAAAATAATAATTACTTTACACGAGATTAAAACTTATACCATTGAAAATGAAGTAAAAGAAAGACATAACGATTTAAGTTATGTCTTTCTTTTAATCCCAGTGGTTAATAGTAATTAATCTCGTTATTTTTTCAGTTATCGAGTATATCTTTATCGAATTGATTTTTGATTAATGAACAAGGTGCTATTTATTTTTCATTTATACAGTACAAATACGAACCAATGTTGCGAACACTATATTTGAATAAATAGGCGTAATTTCTAAACTTATGTTAAAATTTAAGAGTTAAATTAACTAATGAAATTAGAGAAAAGTAAAAATGGAAGTATGTCGAAAGTAGTGTTTTCCTAGGGAAATAGAGAGACGTAAAGTTAAGGGTAATAGCGAATTTTAAACATAGGTGTTGTTATATCTGATATACATATTCAAAGAAAATATAAAAGTGACATTAAAGCTATGACGCTAAGTCGACATACTTAAAGTAAGAAACTAATAAAAGGATTGTGAATTATCAAAATGACTAACCAAACTCCCATGATGCAACAGTATTTAAAAATCAAGTCGCAATATCAAGATTGCCTACTATTTTTTAGATTAGGTGATTTTTATGAAATGTTTTACGAGGATGCGAAAGAAGCGTCGAGAGTATTGGAAATTACGTTGACAAAACGTGATGCTAAAAAAGAAAACCCAATACCAATGTGTGGCGTTCCGTACCATGCGGCTAATGGTTATATCGAAACATTAATCAATAACGGTTATAAAGTTGCGATATGTGAACAAATGGAAGATCCAAGGCAGACTAAAGGTATGGTACATCGTGAAGTTGTACGTATTGTTACGCCTGGTACGGTGATGGACCAAGGTGGCGTTGATGAAAAACAAAATAATTATATATTGAGTTTTGTGAATAACCAAGATGCATATGCATTGAGTTATTGTGATGTTTCTACTGGTGAATTAAAAGCCACACAATTTAAAGATGAAGCTACATTAATAAATGAAATTACGACAATTAATCCAAACGAAATTGTCGTAAATGAAAGTATTAGTGAAGATTTAAAACGCCAAATTAGTTTAACAACTGAAACAATTACTATATTACCTGAAATTTCAGATGCGCACTATAACGTAAATATAACGTCAGAAGAACACTTGTTTAATGCTACCCAATTGTTATTAGATTATATTTATCATACTCAAAAACGTGATTTATCACATATTGAAGAAGTTGTGAAATATGAAGCGATAGATTTCATGAAGATGGATTTTTACGCTAAACGTAATCTAGAATTAACAGAAAGTATTAGATTAAAAACAAAAAAAGGTACACTTTTGTGGTTGATGGATGAAACAAAGACCCCAATGGGAGCGAGACGCCTAAAACAGTGGATTGATAGACCGCTTATTCATAAAGCGCAAATAGAGTCGCGTTTAGATACAGTTGAACAGTTTATAACTCACTTTATCGAAAGAGATACATTAAGAAATCACTTGAATCAAGTATACGATATTGAGCGCTTAGTGGGACGTGTAAGTTATGGCAATGTTAATGCGCGTGATTTGATACAGTTAAAACATTCTATTTCTGAAATACCTAACATTAAAGCATTATTAAGTGATTTTGATGCGCAGATGACGGATCAATTTAAAGCATTGGAACCTTTAGATGAGTTGCTTACACTATTAGAAGAAAGTTTAAAAGAAGAACCACCTATTTCGATCAAAGAAGGAGGCCTTTTTAAAACAGGTTTCAATAGTGAATTAGATGAATATTTAGAAGCATCTATAAACGGTAAGTCTTGGCTTGCAGAATTACAAACGAAAGAACGTCAACGTACGGGTATTAAATCATTAAAAATTAGTTTTAATAAAGTTTTTGGGTACTTTATTGAAATAACAAGAGCAAATTTGCAAGGTTTTGATCCTGCAACATTTGGTTATCATCGTAAGCAAACATTATCCAATGCGGAACGTTTTATTACAGATGAGTTAAAAGAAAAAGAAGATATTATCCTTGGAGCAGAGGATAAAGCAATAGAATTAGAATATCAATTATTTGTTCAATTGAGAGAAAAAATAAAGACATATACAGGACGTTTACAAAAACAAGCGAAAGTTATTTCCGAACTTGATTGCTTACAAAGTTTTGCTGAAATTGCACAAAAATATAAATATGAACGCCCGACTTTTAGTGATGATAAAACACTTAAGTTAACAAATTCCCGGCACCCAGTTGTCGAACGCGTGATGGATTATAATGATTATGTACCGAATGATTGTGAATTAGATCAAGAAACATTTGTCTATTTAATAACAGGACCAAACATGTCAGGTAAATCAACTTATATGCGTCAAGTTGCCATCATCAGTATAATGGCTCAAATGGGAGCGTATGTCCCATGTGAAGCAGCAACATTACCAGTATTTGATCAAATATTTACTCGTATTGGAGCAGCAGACGACCTCGTATCAGGTAAAAGTACGTTTATGGTAGAAATGTTAGAAGCACAAAAAGCACTTGCTCATGCCACAGAAAATAGTTTAATCATTTTCGATGAAATTGGACGAGGCACTTCTACGTATGATGGTCTAGCACTTGCTCAAGCAATGATAGAATATGTCGCAAATACTTCTCATGCTAAAACATTATTCTCTACACATTATCACGAGTTAACATCTTTAGATCAATCTCTACACTGTTTGAAAAATGTACACGTAGCAGCAAATGAATATAAAGGAGAACTTATCTTCTTACACAAAGTTAAAGATGGTGCAGTAGATGATAGTTACGGAATTCAAGTAGCTAAATTAGCGAATTTACCAGAAGAAGTTATTTCACGTGCACAGGTAATCCTAGACGCTTTTGAACAACATGATAAAAAAGATAATCAGGTTGCAGTGAATAAACTTACAGTAAATACAGGAGGTCATAATGGGGCTCATTCAAAGTTAGAAGAAGCTACTGAAACATATTTTAAAGAAGATATACTGACAGCGGAATCTGAAGACCAAAGTCACTTTGAACAACCGGCATTTGAACTTTTTGATACACCGGCTGAACAAAGTGAAGTAGAAAGTGAAATTAGGACATTGAATCTATCAAATATGACGCCAATCGAAGCACTCGTTAAACTAAGCGAATTACAAAAACAGTTGAAATAGAGGTGAAGTCAAATGGGTAAAATAAAGGAATTACAGACATCATTAGCGAATAAAATTGCTGCTGGAGAAGTGGTTGAACGACCAGACTCGGTAGTGAAAGAGTTATTAGAAAATGCGTTAGACGCCCAAGCGACTGAAATCAATATCGAAGTTGAGCAATCTGGCGTTGCCTCAATTCGTGTAGTTGATAACGGCTCAGGAATTCACGTAGATGACATTGGGCTTGTATTTCATCGTCATGCTACAAGTAAACTCGATGCAGATGATGATTTGTTCCATATCCGTACACTTGGTTTCCGAGGAGAAGCTTTAGCGAGTATATCATCAGTGTCTAAAGTGACTTTAAAAACTTGTACAGATAATGAAGAAGGTCAAGAAGTCTATGTCGAAAATGGTGAAATACTAAATCAAAAACCAGCTAAAGCCAAACAAGGTACAGATATTTTAGTAGAATCACTGTTCTATAATACACCGGCTCGCTTAAAATATATTAAAAGTCTATATACGGAATTAGGTAAAATTACAGATATTGTAAACAGAATGGCAATGAGTCATCCTGATGTTCGTATATCACTTATATCAGATGGAAGAACGATTATTAAAACAAATGGTTCTGGTCGCACGAACGAAGTCATGGCTGAAATATATGGCATGAAAGTGGCTAAAGATTTAGTACACATTAGTGGTGAAACAAGTGATTATCGTTTGGAAGGATTTGTTGCTAAACCAGAACATTCACGTAGTAATAAGCACTATATATCCATTTTTATTAATGGTAGATATATTAAAAATTTCTTACTAAATAAAGCAATTTTAGAAGGATATCATACACTTTTGATGGTCGGTAGATTCCCAATTTGTTATATTAATATAGAAATGGATCCCATTCTTGTGGATGTCAATGTACATCCAACAAAATTGGAAGTTAGATTATCGAAAGAAGATCAGTTGTTTGATTTAATTGTTGAAAAAATAAGAGAAGTGTTTAAAGACAGAATTTTAATACCGCAAAATGATATGGACAAGTTAACAAAGAAAAATAAAGTTTTAGACAAATTCGAACAACAAAAAATCGAATTTGAAAAACGTAATCACCAAAAAGAAACAGCACAGCCAAGTGAGCAGAATTTTCAATATAATAATCAGAGTGAGTTAACTTCCAATACATCTAAGGATATGGCAGAACAGAATACATCAACACGACAGTCACCTGTAGATAACGAGTTATCAATACAAGAAACTACGAGTGATTATAATGAATACGTGGAAAAACAACGTGATATTTTAATGGATATGGGAGAAGGTGAGACGTATTCTTCTGAGGAAAATGATAATCATATCGAAAAAGAAGATGTTGATATCAAAGGAAGTATGAGTAGTCATCCTTCACAACGTGTACCCTATATGGAAATTGTTGGACAAGTTCACGGCACATATATTATCGCTCAAAATGAAAATGGTATGTATATGATTGATCAACACGCAGCGCAAGAGCGTATTAAATACGAATATTTCAGACAAAAAATTGGTGATGTTTCTAATGAAATACAAAATTTACTCATCCCATTAACCTTCCATTTTTCAAAAGATGAGCTAATGATTATAAATCAGCATATAGAAGAATTAGATAAAGTGGGGGTGCATTTAGAACCTTTTGGAGGGAATGACTATATTGTTGATAGTTATCCTGTATGGTTCCCAGTTACCGAAGCAGAAGAAATTATAAAAGATATGATTGAGTATGTGCTAGAACATAAAAAAGTAAATGTAAAAAAAATACGAGAAGAAGCTGCGATTATGATGAGTTGTAAGAAATCGATTAAAGCAAACCATTATTTAAAAAATAATGAAATGGCCGATTTAATAGATCAATTACGAGAAACAGAAGATCCATTTACTTGTCCGCACGGTAGACCTATTATTATTAATTTCTCGAATTATGAATTAGAACGCTTATTTAAGCGTATTATATAGGGGGTTAGTAGATTGAAGCCATATATTTTACCCGCAATTCGATCAATGAAAGACTTGGAAAAGTTAATCCAAACAGACTATAAAGAATGCGTGTTGTTAGATACACATATTGGTCATGTTAAAAGTATTATGGAATTATTGAAGAAACATCATATTGAAACTTATATTCATATCGATTTGATTAGAGGTATGAGCCAAGATGAATTTGCATGTGAATATATCATTCAAAACTATCATCCTAAAGGTATTGTATCTACAAAAACTAAAGTGATTAATAAAGCGAAATCATTGAATACGACAACCGTGTTTCGTGTCTTTATCTTAGACAGTCATGCACTTTCAAGAAGCATAGAACTCATTAAACGTGTAGAACCTGATTTTGTAGAAGTGTTGCCCGGTGTTGCAACAAAAGCTATAAAAATTATTGATGAAGAAACAAATACATCTGTTATTGCAGGTGGATTAATTAGTGATGTTGATGAAGTAGGTATTGCTGTGAACAATGGTGCCAAATATATTACGACTAGTGATCGCAAACTATGGTAATAAATTCAATAAATAACGTAATAGAATAAGAAGTTTAATAATAAACGATGAACTCACGTTAGTTAAAATAAGCTATATATTGAAATGGTATATGTTAATACATTTTGACATCCATTTTAAATATATAGCTTTTTTATACCAGTAACATTTTAATTTACCTATTACTTTGAAAATTTATTTAAAAATCAAAAATGAAATGAGCAAAATGGCATTGCTTTTCACAGAAATATTAAATTATATTTATTATGTATTGAGTGAATATTGTAAAGTAGTTATAAATAAAAAATAAAAGTAGCAAATTTTCAATTGTATTTAAATTATAATTTAGATGTAATGAAGCCTAGTATAATCTGGAATTGAACGTATAAGTAAAATTGAAATTTACAATTTATCATTCAAAATTTAAATAAATATGCCATTATATAATTGTAAATTATTGAAAAAATTTTAAAAAAGAATTGACAACGCTTTCAATGTAAGTGTAAGATAAAGACAAGTTAATAATTAGAACAGAGATGAGAGATTTCTACAGTCATTAAACCGGTGGACAAAACTGGACATAATTGTAGGAATCTTTTTGTCTTTTTTAGGAGGAGTCACTATGAGTGTATATTTTGCTGAATTATTGGGAACAGCAATATTAGTATTATTTGGGGGCGGCGTTGTTGCGAACGTTAATTTAAAACGTAGTAATGGTAATGGTGCAGATTGGATTGTAATTGCAGCAGGTTGGGGACTTGCCGTAACTATGGCAGTTTATGCTGTAGGTGAAATATCTGGCGCACATATTAACCCAGCAGTAACATTAGCGTTTGCGATTGACGGTGCATTGAGCTGGAGCATGGTGCCAGGTTATATCATTGCTCAAGTCATTGGTGGTGTGATCGGTGGTGCTTTAGTTTGGTTAATGTATTTAGCACAATGGAAAGCAACTGAAGACAAAGGTACAAAATTAGGCGTTTTCTCTACGGCACCAGCAATTAAAAACTATTTCGCAAACTTTTTAAGTGAAATTATTGGTACTGGTATTTTAACAATGGGATTATTATTTATTGGGATGAATAAAATAGCTGATGGTTTAAATCCTTTAATTGTAGGTAGTTTAATCGCTGCAATTGGTTTAAGTCTAGGTGGCCCAACTGGATATGCCATTAATCCTGCTCGTGACCTAGGACCGCGTATTGCTCATGCTATTTTACCAATTGCTGGTAAAGGTAAATCGAATTGGAGCTATGCAATTGTTCCAGTTTTAGGACCTATCACAGGTGGTATGATGGGTGCTGTACTTTATAGATTATTCTACAAAGGAACATTTGACATGATGTCAGCAGTATCAATTGTGTTACTTATCGTTACATTAGTACTTGGAATTGCTCTAAATAAAGCAAAAAGTGCAAAAGGTATCGAAACAATTTATTAAATAAGTTTTAACTGACCTGTTTATACGTTAATATATAAACAGGCCTTATAATATAAAAATTAAGTAATAAAAGTAAGTTTGTTGAGTTATTAAATTAAAAGTGTATACAAATTAATAATAGGGAAATAGATATATATTATTTATTCAACAAATATAATAAGAGGGAGATTATCATTATGGAAAAATATATTTTGTCAATTGACCAAGGTACAACAAGTTCAAGAGCTATTCTTTTTGATCAAG
>Ga0079226_10000585_pt1 | contig 26044 bp, 21 predicted proteins | sample Poulit2014_FD_76345 | JGI IMG/M metagenome (GOLD analysis project Ga0079226, IMG submission 76345) | Agricultural soil microbial communities from Georgia to study Nitrogen management - Poultry litter 2014 | ecosystem: Environmental > Terrestrial > Soil > Agricultural land | place: USA: Georgia...
GTTTCTTCATGGCAGCTTCATCTGCTGACATCTGCTGTGCTTCTGTCAATTCCCGCTTCATTTTATTCAGAATCGTATCCGTTGCCACTGCCATCATGACCTCTCCTTTGTCACTTTGACTACTATGTCTAAAACTGATACACACAGTATAACACGAACTGATTTATGGCCATATAAAAAGCCTTGGTTGATTCCAAGACTTTTTCGGTTTCTTTTTTTATCCCGCCATCCACAGCAATATATGGCAGAAGACAATTAAAATTGCTGGGGAGAGCAACTGCCGGTAAAGGTTCAATTCACGCCACAGGTTACAAAGACGTTGCAACAGGGTGCCCGGGAACTTAGCCTTTGTTCCTTATCGCTGTGGAGAAAATACACGCCACTTTATGATCAACTGGTGTTCATCTGCTGCTGCTCTTCTGTATAGCCCTCATAAACCCATTGGAGAAAAGCAAGCTCCTTTTCCCGAAGTTCCCTGCCAAGCTGCTCTTCCGTACTCTTTTTTATCTGCAAAAAGCTCTTCATAACGCTATAATCCCCCCAGAAAATACAACGCAGATAATTTATTATTCATTGTACTGGTAAAATTCAAGTGAATCAATACTAAAACTCAAATATACAAAATATACAGATAACTGGCAGATTTCAACAATTTACTGTTCCAGATGTTTTTGTGCTTCCAATTGGTTTTCCAATTCAGAAATCCGTTCACGCAATTCATTGATGTCTTCCTTTGTCGCAAGGCCGAGGTCTTTGGCCAGCTGTTGTGTCTGCTCATATTGTTTGGTGTTCCATTCATCCGTTTTCATTTCACCTTTATCGATAAAATTGCGCATAACCGTTCTTGCCTGTTCCTGCGTCAATTCATTTTTCTTAACCATTTCCTGCAGTTTGTTATCCAATTTTTCTTTTCCGGAAACAGCTGCACCAAGTCCCAGCAGAAATCCTTTTTTTAAGAAATCACTCATGATCAGCACTCCTTCTTTTATATGTCTTTCCGTTTTTCTGTGGGTCACTGCCCATTAAATCGAGATAAACTCTTAATGTTAAACCTAACATAACGGTAATTGTCAGCAAAAGCAAGCTGATCAACCCGATGGCCGAAAATAGTCAGTACCTTACAACTATTCCCGTCATCCAAAACCCCAAAACATAGAATCTCTACTATATGTTATATTTTTATCTTGTTTCAAATATGAATAGCAATAACCTTCCAAATTTATCTGGTTATCATCCGCCGCTTCCTATATAATGAAGACAAGGCAATTTGATGAGGGGGGAGAATATGGAGAAAAAATCATATAAACCCGGTGATCATTTAAAATTTATTATTCCGTCACTAATTGGCGTATTCCTATTTATGACACCTGTGAGCTCCGGGGATGGTCTCACCATTCCGATTGCGGTTTTAGCCGGCTGGGTTCAGGAAGCTTTGGCGGGACAACTTTCCGCTATTATGATGATAATCATTGTACTGACAGCTGTGATGACCGTTATCGCCAGAATGAAAGGCCCGGATGCTTTTCAGAAAACACCTTTCTTTCAAGGACTGTTTTATACAAGTATCTTTTGGACCATCACCCGGGTTGCAGCAGCTGTTTTTGCAGTCATGGTGTTCTTCCGGCTGGGGCCCGAAGCCATTCACAGTGAGGTTACCGGTCAGATGCTTTTAGGGGACTTATTGCATGTCCTGTTTGCTGTTTTTTTATTTGCCGGACTGTTCTTGCCGCTGTTGATGAATTTCGGTTTACTGGAATTATTCGGCACCTTGATGACAAAAATCATGCGGCCATTATTTAAACTGCCAGGAAGGGCGTCAATTGATTCATTGGCATCATGGATTGGTGATGGCACCATCGGGGTTCTGCTGACGAGCAAGCAGTATGAAGAAGGCTACTACACCAAACGTGAGGCTGCTATCATCGGGACAACTTTCTCTGTTGTGTCCATCACGTTTACGCTTGTGATTATCAGTGAAGTTGGACTTGGACATATGTTTATACCATTCTATCTGACTGTTATTGCCGCCGGGTTCATTGCAGCACTCATCATGCCCCGCATTCCGCCATTGTCGCGGAAAGCGAACACTTATATCAACGAAGCTGCAGACGGTATTGAAGAAAAAATTCCTGAAGGCCATACCATTTTTACATTTGGTTATCAAAAAGCATTGGATAGAGCCAAAAAAGAAACAAGTGTCTATAAATTTTTTAAAGAAGGCGGACAGAATATCCTTGATATGTGGATGGGTGTAGCGCCAATTGTCATGGCATTCGGTCTGATTGCTTTGATGATTGCTGAATTCACACCGGTGTTCACCTGGCTCGGGCTTCCGTTCATCCCGCTTTTGGAACTGATGCAGGTGCCATATGCACAGGAAGCATCCGAAACGATGTTAATCGGTTTTGCCGACATGTTTCTGCCGGCTGTTATTGGTGCGTCGATTGAAGCGGAAATCACCCGTTTCATCATTGGGGCCTTATCCGTCACCCAATTAATTTATATGTCTGAAGTCGGGGGTCTTTTGCTCGGTTCCAAAGTGCCGGTTTCACTGAAGGATCTGTTTATCATATTCCTGCTGCGCACTATTATCACTCTGCCGATCATTACACTGATTGCGCATATGATATTTTAAAAACTGAATTCATTTGTTAATGAAAACCCCCGTGCCATTCTTGAAAGGCCGGGGGTTTTATCTATGATGATAAAGGAGGTATCATCTACCATACGTATTCAACGGAACTTTTGATTCACGACACATGTTTATCCATGCTCAATGCGGTATTATTTGGCATTTCCTCATCAGCCTTGCCTGTTCGGCCTCCTTTTCAAGAGATCCCAAGACCCTTTACTGTATCCATTCTTAAATGCTATAACTTTAGCCGCGGGTTCCAGACATATCCTTGAGACATCTGTATCCGGTCTTTTTCAATCATGAATAGCTGAAGAATCGATTGCTCCAATTACTTTCACGCGTTTTCACCGTATTGCTGCTCCTGTTTGCGGCTATGCATGAATTTATTTTTCAAAATGGACATTCTTCCTTCAATGAGCGGCTGCCAGATACCCTGGATTGGTCTGCTGGATAAAACTAACACAATCAATGCCGACATGACGGCAAGGCCAAGCAGATCAATCACATGGTTGACGGCAAACAAATCGGCTTCCCGGAAAAACTGAACAAAAAAGCCATGCAATAAATAGACGTAAAGTGTTCTGGTTCCCAAAACGGTCAGTCTGCTGCGCTTTTCCGGTATCCAGGCTAAGACACTGGCCATCATGAGTACCGATGTGACATAAACAAGCAGCCTGGCAATAATACCGTACTCAGGAAGTCCTAAAGTACTGTACGATTTAGAGGCCAGCAGCCAGCCTGTGTTGAAATCAGGCGCGAAGTAGATGCCAACAGCCACAGCCATCATCACCACAACTGCCGCGGCCTTGAGCTGTATTTGTTTCAGCCACATAACCTGATTTTGCGTCAACCAATACCCCATAAGGAAGAATGGAAAAAAGACAAAGGTGCGCGATAAGCTGAATGTGTGGCCGACTTCGCCAAAATAGCCGACGATCAGCCCGATACCCACCGATATGGCCAGACCCATGGCAGCCGGTATTTTTTTGAACCAAATCAGGAGTATGTGCCAGCTAAATAAGCTGAATAAAAACCATAATGACCAATGTGGATAGAACATCTCCAGCTGCCAGCCATCTTTCCCGATCAGAAAATAATAGCCGGTATAGATAAGCTGGAAAATCATATATGGGAATAACAATTTTTGCGCTAATTTCGTTATATATTTTCGATTCCCCGAACCTTTTGCAAAAAAACCAGACAGAAAGATAAATGCCGGCATGTGGAATGTATAAATCCAGAGATACAGGGTATTCATGCCCTGGGATCCATCAACAAAAGGCTGGATAACGTGACCAAACACGACAAGGAAAATTAACATCAATTTGGCGTTATCAAAATAAGCATTCCGTTCCACTTTCCTCATCCCTTTACGTTTATAATCCTTTAGTTCCCACTACCACTATACCCGATGTGAAACAAAAATACGTCAGGCAAGCGTCATTTGTTATTGAAATGTAAATGGAACGAAATGAATGACATTATTTTGCCACTTTCTTCTTTTCTTTTGGTGAAACGGCTGTTTTTCGTTTTGTTTTTGATTTTTTATCTTTTTGGGCACGGTCAAGCGATTCCTGAAGAGCATCCATCAGATTGGTAACATTATCCGGTTTTGGTTTTTCCTCAGCTGTTGTCACCTCATTACCGTCTTTCTTCGCTTCAATCAGGTCCATTAAAGCTGTCCGATATTCATCCTTATATTTTTCCGGGTCAAACTCAGCCGACATCTGATCAATCAGCATTTTCGCCGTTTCCAGCTCTTTTTCTTCGTTATTGGTTTCTGCCGGAACGTTCGGGACATCCTTGACATCTCGCACTTCATCCGGATAATGAATTGTTTCCACAACGAGCGTATTTTGATAAATTCGGATGACCGCCAGCTGTTCTTTTGAGCGGATCATTATTTTGGCAACACCAATCTTGCCGGTTTCTTCAAGGGCCGAGCGCAGCAGCCCATATGATTTGGACCCGCCTTCATTTGGTGATAGATAATAGCTTTTTTCAAAATAAATCGGATCTATTTCGTCCAAATCGACAAAGTCCATGATCTCCACAGCTTTGTCCCCTTGCTCCTTTTTTAAATTCTCCAGCTCCTCATCATCGAGCACGACAAATTTATTTTTGGCATATTCATACGCCTTGACACTCTCATCATTTTCCACTTCACGGTCACAGTTCGGGCATACTTTCTGATATTTGACCGGCGTTTGGCATTCCTTATGCAGGTTGCGCAGTTTGATATCTTTGTTTTCCGTGGCAGCATGCATTTTCACCGGAATGTTGACAAGCCCGAAACTGATCGTCCCTTTCCACATCGTATGCATGAAAAAAACAACTCCTTTTTTCGTTTAGTTTGGCATTTGGTGCGTGAATTTATCCGGTTGTTGTGAGGCATTTTATAAAGAGAGGTGTTTTGATTGTGAAATTAATGAAGCCGATTGCCAGTGAGGATATACCTGCGGGTGCGGATTGGGTGTACGAGGTGAAATATGATGGTTTCCGCTGTGTGCTCGATTGGGAGACAGATTCAGTACGGTTAATCAGCCGCAACGGGATCGATTTAAGCAGCAATTTTCCCGAGATTGTGGAGACGTGTCTGGAGCAGGTGTCGCTGGTTGAGGATTATTTGCCCCTGAAAATGGACGGTGAGCTGGTCGTGCTGAATAACGCTTATCAGGCGAATTTTGGGTTGATTCAGAAACGTGGCCGGTTGAAAAAACGAGATCTCATTAAGAAGCAGGCAGCTGCACGTCCGGTCAGCTTTATGGCCTTTGATCTGTTGGCGTGTGAGGGCGCTGCGTGTGTTGAACAAACGTTTGATCAACGGAAAAAGAAATTGGCGGATGTTTTTGCTGGCGAGTCTGAACTTGGAAAGCGGGTACATTATGTTGATTTTGCCGAAAATGCAGATAAAATGTGGGACGAGATTTTTGTTCACAAAGGAGAAGGGGTGGTTGCTAAGCGCAAAAACAGCCGCTACCAGCCTGAGAAAAAACATCACGACTGGGTTAAAACCAAAAACTGGCGGACGATTGAAGGGTTTTTGACGTTTTACGATCCGAAAAATGACTATTTTACTGTTTCGGTTTACCGGGATGATGTGGTGCAGGAACTTGGCAAATGCAAGCACGGCCTTGATGAAGAAGCTTTTGCTGTGTTGCGGGATTTGTTTTTATCAAAAGGTACGAAAGAAAAGGATGGTTATCGTCTCCCGCCGGCCATATGTGCTGAGATACATACACTGGATTTGTTGAAGGGCGAGCTGAGGGAACCCGAATTCAGCCGCCTTGTTCCGGATCGTGAGGCTGGGGGTTGTACATGGAAAAAACTGCAGCTGGACCTCGCCATGCTGCCTGAAAAAATTGAGGTTTCGAACACCGATAAAATGTTCTGGCCGTTACCTGGTCTGAAGAAAGGCGATTTGCTCGTCTATATGCGGGAGATTGCCCCATATATGCTGCCATTTTTAAACGAGCGGCTGCTTACGATTATCCGCTGCCCGGATGGTGTAGATGGTGAATCTTTTTTTCAGAAACATCTGCCGGATTATGCACCGGATTTTATGGGCGGTGTGGAGGGCGACGGCGAGATGCATTTTGTCTGCAATGATCTCGATTCGCTCATCTGGTTTGCCAATCACGGGACGCTGGAATACCATATTCCGTTTCAGACGGTGGGAAGTGAAAACCCGTGTGAAATCGTCTTTGACCTGGACCCGCCAGACAGGAAGCGATTTTCACTTGCGGTCAAGGCAGCGAGGTTATTGAAACAACTATTGGATGATCTCCGGCTCGTATCGTTTGTCAAAACATCCGGCGGCAAAGGACTGCAGGTGCATATTCCCCTGCCTGATGATAGGATGACCTATGAAGAGACGGGGGTATTAACGCAAGCGATTGCCTGGACACTGGAAAAAAGCCATCCGGACTTATTTACGACGGAGCGGTTTAAGAATAAGCGCGGCGATCGGCTCTATATCGATTACTTGCAGCACGGGGAAGGTAAAACGCTGGTGGCCCCTTATTCCCCACGGAAGCGGGAAGATGCCACGGTTGCCGCGCCATTGTTTTGGGATGAGGTTGATGACGCTTTGCAGCCCGATATGTTCCGGATCGATAATGTAGTTGAGCGTGTGCAAAAGACCGGGTGCCCGTTTGACGGATATTTTAAAACGGGTAAACAACAAGTGCTGGACGACGTTTTAGCGATGATTCGAAGTTGATGATTTTCGGCGGAGGCCGAAAATCAGCCGGTTGAGGTTTGGGTGCGGTGTCGCGCGATTTGATGTTTTTGCGCCTTCGTAAACTCGGCGCAAAAACACCAAAATTAAACAGCCACCCCGAGTTGGAGCGGCTGCTCAACATTCCATTAAACAGCTGTTTCCTGTTCAATGGCTGTTTGGTCATTATACGTTTTTAAGTTCAATTTTTTCATGATCCGGGCTGTCAACGTACCTGTCAGCATCGCATCGTTAACATTCAATGCGGTACGGCCCATATCAATTAATGCTTCAATCGATATCAAAAGACCCGCCAATGCGACAGGCAGCCCCATCGATGAGAGCACAATCAATGCTGCAAACGTTGCACCGCCGCCGACACCTGCTACACCAAACGAGCTGATGCCGATAATCAGAACAAGCTGAATGATAAATTCCGGTGTAAGTGGATTGATGTCGACTGATGGTGCGATCATCACGGCAAGCATCGCCGGATAAATACCCGCACAGCCGTTTTGCCCGATGGTTGCCCCAAAGGATGCTGACATATTGGCAATTCCCTGATCAACACCAAGCGAATTTTTCTGTGCCTGGATATTTAACGGAATCGTTCCGGCGCTTGAACGTGACGTGAACGCAAAAGATAGTACCGGAAGCACTTTTTTCAAATAGGTCATTGGATTCAAGCCGAACACGCCAACCAGTACGAGATGGATGATAAACATCACTATCAGGGCAACATAGGATGCGATCACAAATTTACCAAGTTCCAGAATGCCCGCGACATCCGTTGTGGCGACAGTGTTTGCCATCAAAGCCAGTATACCGAATGGCGTCAGACGAAGGATCAACGTCACAATCCGCATTACCACTGCAAACACAGCGTTGACACCTTTCGTAAATAGTGCTGCTTCATCCGGTTTTTTCCGGCGCAGTCCCAATACGGCAATCCCGACGATCATTGAGAAAATAACAATCGCAATGACTGATGTCGGCCGGTCCTGGGTCATATCCTGAAAAATATTGGATGGGATAAAACTCAAAATCTGCTCAGGTATGGTCATCCCCTCGACATCACCCAGCTGTGATTCCATAGCTGAACCCCGTTCCTGTTCTTCCTGACCAGCTTCAATTTCACTCGCGTTCAAATCAAATAATGCCGCACTGCCGATACCGACCAGCGCTGCGACCATGGCAGTTGATACGAGCAGCCCGATAATCCAGGCGGACATCTTGCCAAGATCGGATGATTTTTCCAAATTGATAATTGATTGAATGATCGATACCATAACAAGTGGAATGACAATCATCATCAATAACCGAATATAGCCGCTTCCGACAATATCATACCAGGCAGTTGTCTGTGTCATTACCTCTGAATCCACACCATACAATGCCTGTAAAGTCGCGCCCAACACGATACCAAGTCCAAGCCCGGTAAAGACACGCTTCGTAAACGAATAATGCTTTTGCTGCATGCGGATTAAAAGTCCTATCAGTGCAACCAAAACAGCAACATTCAGAACAATAAAGAATGTATCCATACGCGTTTCCCCCTCTTGCTGTTAATTAATTAGTTTATGCGGAAGCCATCAAAATGCCACATTCTACTGAACCTCTTCCCGGAATATTATATATAATTCCGATAAAAATAGTCTACTTTAGATACTATACAAGCGGACGTTAATTTATGTCAACTATAATCTGTTGTTCTTTTTTACCTGTATCTTTGCGGCCACACCACCAAGTGGTAAAATGGATGTAAAGGATCATATGAAAGGAACGGTTTCCACATGAAGGACATTTATTATGTGAAGGACCTGGAACAATTAAAAATATTAAGCGATCCACTACGAGTCAAAATCTTATGGGAACTGGATCATGGTGCCCAAACTGGAAAGATGCTGTCAGTCAAGCTCGATTTGCCCGCTTCCAAAATGCGTTACCATCTGACGGCTCTTGAAAAAGCCGGTCTGGTTAAAATCGAACGGACAGAAGTGATCAATGGCATTGTGCAAAAATTTTACCGGCCAATTGCCAAAGAGATTTCACTTGAGAAAGTGTCCCCGCTTATTAACAAACATGACAATCCCTTCAAAGACAATACACTGACGGAAAATGCACTTGAAAGTTTAAAGCGAACGCAATATATGTTAAAAAAACAGGGTAAGGACAACCTGAATACAGAAGAGTTGATCCAGGAATTTATGACAACTTCCTTAACTGAAGATGATTTTTTAGTCGTTAAAGAAAAACTGGCCGAAATTGCTTTATATGTGAAGGAACATGAACAACAATCTGATACCGCTCAAACGTATCACTTTAACATAATCGGTTTCCCGGCCAATGAGGGGTAAAGTGATACATCAGCGGAGTATTTTTCCCCGCTGATAAAAAAGAACAGCGGCGCAATTGATGAGCACCGCCTTAAATGCGGAGATAATCTAGGCGTTTACCTGCTGAGTGGCTTCCACATAATAAGCTTTTCTTGAAGAACGCATGACCATCACCAGGAGAACAAGGCTAATGATGAACGTTATGAGTGAAGCGCTGATTATGGTGTACCTGAGCGGGATGATTTCACCTGTAAAGCCAATCAAAAGGATAAACATAATCTGACATGCACTTTGCAGCGTCCCGAAAATGCCATATATCCGCCCGATCATATCCCCCGGAACGTTATTTTGGAAGAATGTCATAAAACCGGCATTGGAAAATGAATTAAAAAAACCGATGATGATGAACCCAGCAGCAACTGACCAGAATGAAAAGGAAAAAGCATAAATCAAATAACCAACGGCCGTCAACATAAAACCCATCCCGATCAAAAATCGCAGTGAAAGCTTTTTGGACAACGCGGATAAAATCAAAGCACCGACAATCGACCCAATCCCCGTTATACTCACCAGCAATCCGTAATCACTTTCAGACAGCCCCAACGTCTGCTGGATAAACACCACTTCCTGTGCATCCATGCCTATGGAGATAACCATCAACATATAAATCAATACGATAATCATCAGAATATAAGGGAAACTGCGGCTGAACTGGTAAACGGCCTTCCAGTCATTTTTAAAGGTTGCCCAATTAAATGCCGTTGTCCGCTCGGATGTATAACCGGGCAAAAACAGCATAATCACTACCGAAACGAGAAATGCTGCAGCTGTCAGCCAGATCGTAGCACCCGCTGAGATGATAACAAGAAGTGCGCCGGCAATAGCAGGGCCAACAATAAAAGCACCCGCCACAACAAGACTGGAATACGAATTATATGCCCTCCGATCCTCCTTAGGAATCAGCTTGGTAATGTACGTTACCGATGCAGGGTCAAAAAAAGCCTTTGCCACTGATAGAAGAAATAAACATCCGTAAATTACCGGAATCGACGAAACAAGTGGAATGATAGCCATAATACAAGCTCTGAATAAAACAGTATATATCATCATTTTCTTTTGATCCAGACGGTCAATCAATGTCCCGGCCCAAAACTTGGTCAAAAGGGCAGCCAGTGGTCCCATAATCCAAAGTCCGGCAACCGCAGCTGGTGAATTTGTTAACTTGAGTATCAGAACATTGATCGCAATAAGGTAGATAAAATCTCCGAGACGGGAAATGCCTACTCCCGATAACAGAAGCAGCGGCATTTTCCATTTTGTCATGAATGCACTCCAGGACTGTCGCAAATTGAACATCTCTCCCCTTAGAATAAATAAATCATTCGTATTATTTATTTATATCGTATTAAAATATTAATATGATTATACCATTTAGACGGAAAAGGGACAACCTTAATTAAAAAAAGCCTGGGACAAAGGGTCTGACCCCATGTCCCAAGCTCACTGGATATCTGCCTGCATTTCGATCGCCACATTTCCTTGAACAGCCCTGGAGATCATGCAGCTGGATTCAGCTTTTTCGACCAATTTCCGCAACATTTTATAGTCCTTTTCTTCAGCATTGTCCTTCAGTGCCACATGTGGTTTGTGAATGATTTTTTCATACGTGAAGACACCCTTCGTGACATCGACAATTCCTTCCGATTCGAGCGCCATTTCTTTCAATGGAAGATCCGCCCTTTCAATCATCGCCGCGAGCGTGATCAAATAACACGTTGCGGCAGCTCCCAAAAACATTTCATCCGGATTTGTCCCCACACCTGGGCCATCCATTTCCGGCGGGATCGATATTTTTGTCTGCAGATTCCCGGCGTTGATATAGCCTGTGCTGTTTCTGCCGCCCGGCCAATCCGCTTTCAAATGAAAATGATGCTGTGCCACTTAATCACCCCTGTCAAAAAATATAGTGCATTCCTGTACCAAGCATAACACCAATAATCACAACGAGCCATGCAGGTGTTTTCCAGAAATGCAGCAGTCCGAACAGAACGACTGCCAGTGCGAAATCAGCACCATTCGCAACAGAACTTGTAAAGACCGGATCATATAACGCCGCAACTAAAATACCAACAACACTTGCATTCACGCCCGTCAGAATGCCTTGAAAGCTGGAGCGCTGACGCAGTTCGCTCAAGAATGGCAATGCCCCGACAATAAGAAGAAACGACGGCAGGAAGATGGCAATGGTAGCAATCATCGCACCTGTTACTCCGCTAATCATCGTCCCCAAATAACTGGCAAACGTGAACAAAGGTCCCGGAACGGCTTGTGCCATCCCGTATCCGGCCAGAAATTCACCACCGGTAAGCATGCCATTCGGCACCACTTCCTGTTCCAATAACGGCAGCACAACATGCCCGCCGCCGAAGACAATCGAGCCAACACGAAAAAAGATGTCAAAAATGGTGACATATGTATTTGAAACAGCCTGCGAAACAAGCGGCAGACCAACCAAAAGGACAGCTAAAATGACCAGTGAGGTGATCCCCTGCTTTTTGGTGATGGACACCGAAAATGGCTGAACATTTGATTCCGTCTTATCAGAAAACACAAAATAGCCAAGAATCGCAGCACCGATTATGACACCGATTTGCACGGCAGCAGACGGGAAAAGCAGCATAATCGCAGCCGCAATCAGAGCTAACGCAATCCGCGGTTTATCCGTTGTCAGTTTTTTGCCAAGTCCGATGACCGCATGCGCAACGACTGCCACCGCCACAATTTTCAGACTGGCGATCCAAGGGGCATCTGCCAAAGCAATTGACTGGTATAACAGCGCAAATAATACAAGTACGATGACTGATGGCACCGTAAAACCGAACCAAGACACGAGACCGCCCAGAAAGCCACCCCGCAGCATACCGATCGAAATCCCAACCTGACTGCTCGCCGGCCCGGGCAAAAACTGACACAATGCGATGATATCCGCATATGTCTTGTCATCAAGCCATTTCCGTTTATCGATGTATTCATCTTTAAAATAACCGAGGTGGGCAACCGGCCCGCCAAATGAAGTCAACCCCAGCTTGAGCGATGCCCCGAATATTTCCGTCAATGAATGCTTTCGTGCCATAACGAACCTCCCCTGCTCTTTCATACAAAAATAACATACTTTTGTTCGGTAGCCGACACGATTTACAAAAACTTAACATTCGACATGCTGAAGTTCACAGGAAATCTGATAATGTTCACAGACAAAATGCTAAAGTTCACAGTGAATCTGCTAAAGTTCACAAAATTTTTGATGAAGTTCACAATTAGCAGGGAAAAATTCATTCCACCCAAATGGCAATGAAAAACCCCCGCTTGCTTCCAGTGCAGTGGGGGTTACGCCTTCACAATTGCCTGTCCAATATTTCCTTCAGTACCCTGGCCTGATTATGTTCCTCATCTTTTGCCGAAAATAATAGCGTCAGTTTATCATGTTCCTTGGTCAGATCTTTTAATTTCTGCAGTTCTTCCTGTTGTTTGCCTTCCGCAAGCTCTTCCTTATAGTTTCGCTTAAATTCATCGTACTTATCAGGATCGTGGCCAAACCACTTACGCAATTCATTGGACGGACCGATTTCCTTCAGCCAATGATCCAATTGTGCCTTATCTTTGGACACGCCTCTTGGCCATACCCGATCAACCAAAATCCGAACACCATCAGTTTGTTCCGCTTGATCATAAATCCGTTTCAAATTAACGGGCATTCATTTATCACTCCTCAAGGCATTTTTCTTCCCAATTTATGGTTGGCTTTACGAATTGTCATGCTGCGGTGTTTTTTCCGCAATCTTATCGGATGAAAACCAGCCAATAACAGCGATAGCGACCAGCACGCTGTAGAAGATGAGTTTCCACGTTGTTGAATGTGGAAAGGCATGTGGAATCAAACCGATCTCGTCATGTGCCAGGACAAGCATCGTTAATTTGACCCCGACCCAGCCGACAATGGCAAAGGCCGCAACTTCCAGACCAGGCCGTTTCTGTAATAATTCCACAAATATATTCGCTGCAAACCGCATAATGATGACGCCGATCATACCGCCGGCAAATACAACAGCAAATTGCCCCCCGTCAAGGCTGCCGATTTGCGGTAATGCGGTTTCAGGCAAGGCAACAGCCAGGGCGACAGCAGCCAAAATAGAATCAACCGCAAACGCCAAATCAGCAAACTCCACTTTGACGACTGTCATCCAGAACCCGCTCCCGTTCTTGGCTTCTTTCGAGTTGGCATCAGCTTCTTCACCAGTTTCCCCAATTTTAAATTTTTCATATAAATTTTTTCCGGAAATACCGAGCAGATAAAGCGCTCCAAGGGCTTGTACCTGCCAAACATCTACAAGAAATGAAATGATGAATAACGAGCCGAATCTTAGGATGAACGCCCCTGCCAAACCGTAAAACAGAGCCTTTTTTCGTTGTTTCTCCGGAAGGTGCTTGACCATAATCGCCAATACCAGTGCATTATCGGCAGCCAGCAGCCCTTCCAGGCCAACCAGTACGACAAGGACCCATAAATATTCGACCAATAACTGAGCTTCCATGTTGATCTCTCCTTTTTTACAAGACTGCCTGGGCCCTTTAAAGATGTTCAATCATTTTAACCAAAAAATGGCCCCAGCCAGCAGGCAAGGACCATGAAAAAAGACCCTTACCGTGATGGTAAAGGTCTCGCTAACAACGTTTGTTGCCAACCAAGCCGGGGATATCCATCCCGAAATGACGACTTGAATTGTACAGCTACTCCCCTTCGAATGTTTCATTTTCCTGATTCCTATTAAACCGTTTATATGTGAAATTGTCAACTATTATCGGGACATGGGGAGGTCCAGAGCACATATCCCCCTTTGCACATATCGCAAGACTTACGGCACATCGCCTGCTGTCGTTGCTTAAATCTGATTGATAACATGTTCCATATGTGCTTTTAAATCAGCCAGCCGGTTTTTGCTCGTCTGCTCATTTGCTTCACACACGCCGAAATAACATTTGATTTTCGGCTCGGTACCGGAGGGGCGTAAACAAATCCAGCTGCCTTGATCCAGAATGTATTTCACGACATTTTCTTTTGGCAGGTCTATCGATTCTACTCTGGTGCTTCCAGCCTCTTTCCGCTCACTTGTCAGGTAATCCTCAACATATTTCACCTGTAAACCGCCTGCTTCCGTTAATGGTTTGTTCCGGATTGTTTCCATAATGGCAGCTATTTTTTCCGAACCTTCTTTTCCTTTTAACGTCAGCGATGACATGTCCTCCAGATAATAACCGTACTTTTCATATAGATCCTGAAGTACACCAAAGAGGGTCTTGCCCTGTTTTTTCCAGTAATAAGCCATTTCACAGGCAAGAATAGCTGCCTGGACAGCGTCTTTATCCCGGGTAAAGTCACTAGCCAAATAACCGTAGCTTTCCTCATACCCAAAAATGAATGTTTCACCTGTTGATTCAAATTGCCGGATTTTCTCACCGATATATTTAAAGCCTGTCAGTGTATCGATTGTTTCAACATCGTAATTTTCTGCTATTTTCCGTCCCAATTCGGATGTGACGATTGTCTTCAGCATCCGGGCATTTTCCAGTGAAGCAGCGTCACTATGCAACAGAATATAATCAAGCATTAAAGCTCCCAGCTGATTTCCAGTCAACACCGAATACGCCCCGGCTGAATCTTTAACAGCTGCTCCCAGCCGGTCGGCGTCAGGGTCAGTGCCGATTAAAATATCCGCATTTGTCTGTTCACCCAATTGAATGGCTTTCGTAAATGCCTGGTGTTCTTCCGGATTTGGTGATTCGACCGTGGAAAATTCCGGATCCGCTGCAGCCTGTTCTTCCACCACATCCACCTGATGAAATTTCAGCTGGTCCAATCCTTTCAGCACCAAATCATGGGCTGTTCCATGTAACGGTGTAAAGACAATCTGTAAGTCCTTATCCTGTTGCTGTTCCTCGGCATCGAGTTTCGACATGCCTGCCAGCTTCTCTAAATAGGCATGATCAATCTCCTGTCCAATCCAGTCAAGCAAACCCTGCTCTTCCAATTTGTCTTTTTCGAGATATGGCACCGTCAATTCATCTTCCGTTTCGTTGATATAGCCAATGATGTTACTTGCTTCATCAGGTGTAATCTGACCGCCATCTTCATTATAAACTTTGAACCCATTGTATTCCGGCGGGTTATGACTGGCTGTTATCATGACACCGGCGGCCGTTCCCAAATAACGGACAGCAAACGAAAGGAGCGGCGTCGGGTGTAATGCATCAAAAACATACGCCTTAATGCCATGGGCCCCAAGCACTTTGGCCGTTTCGAGCGCAAATTCTTTTGACATATACCTGGAATCATATGAAACAGCAACACCGCGTTCATCGGCATTTGCAACATGAACCTTCAGATAATTGGCAAGCCCATTAACAGCCTTTCTGACAGTGTATATGTTCATCCTGTTGATCCCCGGTCCGAGCACGCCGCGCATTCCCCCGGTTCCAAAGGTCAGTTCAGTGTAAAATGCATCCTCCAATGCCTCTTTTTGATCCGTCATCATATCCAATTCCTGTTTTAAATCCGGATCCAGCTGTTCAAACGAACGCCATTTCTCATAAACATATTCCCATTGATTCACGACAATCTCACCTTTCTCGCCAACAATCTATTGCAGAAATTCTATCATACTTTTGACCTGTATTCTATTTTTCTCGGTTTATCTGTTTGTCATACAGGTAAAGATAGAAGAATAGACTTTTTCTTATAAGCTGGAGCGGTTAAAATAGATTAAAACAAATATTAATTAGAAAGTTGTGATCACAGTTGATGCAAAAACGCTGGTTCCAGACGCTGATTGTTCTAATTCTCGTTTTTCTGCTGATTTTGCTTGTGTCAGCCACCGACTTCATTTTTGACCCGTTCTTTAAATACGTTGGCGCCGTGGCATTTCCGGTTATCGGGGCAGGTTTGCTGTTTTACATAACCAGACCGCTGATGCATCTCTTGGAAAAACTGAAACTGCATCGCGTCGTAGCCATAATTGGCGTATTCCTGATTTTAATAGCCGCCCTGTTCATCGTCTCCCGATATATTTTGCCGATTCTGGAAAACCAATTTTCAAATCTGATCAATAATATTCCAGGGTGGATCTCAACCGCAGAAAACCTTATTGACTACTGGCAGGCAAATCAAAACGTGATTCCGGATGAAGTGAATGAGACCATCAATAATATCACATCGAATCTGCAAACCTATATTGAAACAGCCATGTCTTTCATTTTTGGGTTTATCGGCGAGTTTATCAGTATTTTGTTTGCTTTGATCCTGATACCGTTTTTCCTGTTTTTCATGTTAAAAGACGGGGAAAAATTTGTCCCGTTCATCACACAGTTTTTTGAAAAAAAGAAAGCGGACAATATCCGTTCACTTTTATATAAAATCGATGATACGCTGACGTCTTATATTCAGGGGCAGATGATTGTCGCCCTTTGCATCGGTGTCCTGCTGTATATTGGCTATTCGATTATCGGATTGAACTATGCCATGACGCTGGCAATCTTCGGAATGGTCATTTGTGTCATCCCATTTATCGGACCATATTTAGCTGTCACACCAGCTATCATTGTCGGATTTTTCCAGGATCCGCTCATGCCGGTGTGGGTCGCAATCGTTATGATTGTCGCCCAGCAGATTGAAGGCAACCTCGTTTCGCCGAACGTGATGGGCAAAGCGCTGCATCTGCACCCATTAACGGTCATTACAATTGTCCTGGCTGCCGGCAGTATCGCAGGCTTTCTCGGCATGCTGTTTGCCATCCCAATCTATGCAGTGGTCAAAACGATTATCAGCCACTTTTACCATACCTATCAGGATGCGCAAAAAGATGAGAAAGATGCGTTGATCTGACAGCATCTGGAATGTGAAAAGCAGTGACGGTCTGGCTCCGTTACTGCTTTTTAAATGAGTTATACACAATCGACGATCCAACCTCATAATCGTAATAGCCGATTTTTTTGTAGATTCTATTTTCAGGTGGGATTTGTGGCATCCGTATAAAACTGCAAAAATTGAAATCCGTCCTGCAGCAATTTTTCGATAAATGCTTCGGCAGGAATACCCATACGTTCCCCTGATATTAGTTTCTGCGGCAATTTGTAAAGGGCAATTTTTACAAGTTGATGTTCTTTGAGGGGGATTTAACACATTCTCTTGTTTTGTAAAGGGTATTTCCGCTAAACTGTTATGTGGGAGTGATGTTCATGACAAAAGAACAAATTGAAGCAGAAATGGCGGAACTGAAATCGGATTATGTGCGGATTCAGGGGGACGTGGAAAAAGCAACCTCGTTTGGCGTCAACACCTCGACCGGTGAAAAAAAGATGATCGAAATCGAGGAGCGCATGAAAGAACTGAATCAAAAATTAGAAGCGTTTGAACGATATTGACGGGGCACCTGTATTAGGCGGCCCTGTTTTTTTGTGTGAAAAAGGGATAAGAAGGTGATATTTTCACTTTTTTGCTGATATATTCATCTCCCGTTGATATTTGCGCTGTTCTGTCGATATTTTCTTTCTTACGTTGATACTCCCGTTATTCTGCTGATATTTCAGTTATGTGACCAACACACCAGCCTTTCCAGGCAGTTGCTCCTGGCAAAAAAGAAGACTGCCATCCCGGACAGTCTTCACTTGCATTAACTGCTTTTTCCATTACCGTTATTGCTCCGCTGATTCTCCAGACGCTTGCGTATCTTTTCTTTTTCTTTAACCGGTGGCGTAAGACTTACCACCTTGTCACCAGGCTCAGGTGTCACGCGCATTTCCTCCGAGTAATACTTCATCCTGCCTGATGGCTTTATAATATAAAGCAATACGGTATCATCATCTTTCTCATTCAGGTACTGTTTATACGTATATTGGTTGGTAATCGTCGTCTGCCGGAATATATAGTGCTCTTTGGTCTTCCGGTTCAGATCATCAAGGGACAAGTCCTGCCTGAATAAAATCCTGCCGCCGACTTTATTGACCATATCACCCATGCCATTAAGGTCATGACGATACGGACTTACCTTAAACACATTTGTGCGGCCATACTCCGGCATAAAGGTCGTGCAGACCAGAGCATTATATGAGTTATACTCGGTTGCGGCAATCATGTACTCATAAGGGATTGTGTCCAGTTGATATTCTGTCTGCTCCGACAGCATCTCCCCGTGATAGAATGGAACACCTGCTTCACGAGCCGTCCGTAACCTTTCCCACGAGGAATCGACAATAATAACCGGTGCCTTCGCTTTTTGCAGTGACTTGGCGAGATTAACTGTGAAATTATTACTACCTACAATCAATGTGCCTGGTCTGCCTTCTTTGGAAAGGTGCAGCTTTTTGGCAAGCCAGCCAAGTGAAAATCCATTGGCAACTACAGTCGTAAACACGAGTGCGAAGGTGATGGTCGTTATGAGCGTTGCATCCGCATAGCCGGATTCACTCAGTATCGAGGCAAAATACCCTGACACTGTCAACGCGACAATACCTCTTGGTGCAATCCAGCTCAGTAGAACTTTTTCGTTCAGTGCAAGATCCGTTCCGAGTGTTGACAAGAAAATGGACAACGGACGGACGATGAACATCATTAACAGTACATAGAGCAAAATATTCGGATCAAACACTTTCAACAGTGTATCCAGTTCCAATGATGCCGTCAGCATGATAAATATTGCTGAAATCAGTAGAATCGATACGTTTTCCTTAAAATGGCGCATGTCTGCAACGGAACTAATGCCCATATTGGCAAGGGTCATCCCCATCGCGGTGACAGCCAGCAGTCCTGTCTCGTGCACGATTTCGTCTGCAAACGTAAAACAGGCAATAACTACAATAAATACGGCGGGCGATTTCAGGAACTCCGGTATATGACCCGTCTCAAACATCCAGCCCATCCCCCGGCCGCAAGCCCAGCCCAATATAACTGCAAAAATGGACGCTGCAAAGAATATGAGCAACTTTGAACCGTCCGGGTTATCTGCCGTCAGGAACGTGATGATCTCAAAAGCAAAAACAGCAAGCAGTGCGCCGATCGGGTCAACAATAATGCCTTCCCATTTAAGGATTTTGGCAGGGCGCGGCTGCAGTTTAGACTGACGCAAAAGCGGCATGATTACAGTCGGGCCTGTCACAATAAACAGCCCGCCAATGACAAAGGCAGCAGCCCAGTTCAAACCGGCAATATAGTGAGCAGTCAGCGATCCAAGGATCCATGCTATAAATGCGCCGATCGTTGAAATCCGGAAAACCGGGCGGCCAAGACCACGGATTTCCTTGAAACTCAAGTTTAAGCTGCCTTCAAACAGGATGATGGCAACTGCGACTGATATAATTGGGTTATATAATTCACCAAAGTCGTCCTCAGGATTTATAAGCCCCAAGATTGGTCCGGCGAGCAAACCGATAATGGACATGACAACAATTGCCGGCATCCGGTAGCGCCAGGCAACCCATTGTGAACCTATTCCCAAAAGTCCGACCAGCATGACTTCAAATAAAAGAGATGGAACCATAATTGTCCCCCCTTTAAAAGTATGTTTTCCATAGAGAGTCAAATTAATCAAGCATTTCAGCATGCATACAGGCACTGGCGGTTACATGTAAAAACTTAGCCTGCCGCGAACAGAACACCGCGTTATACACAAGACAAGGTAAAAAACGCCATTCAGTGGAGCGTCGTCCTATTATCACTGATTGTTAGTTGGATAAAGACATTTTAAATGGGTAACACGTATATGTAAACAATTTAACTTGAAAAAATTAATCATTTGCTTTAAAAATCATCACAAAAAAGTCATAAATACCTTTAAAAAACACATTGACAAGTCCTCATCTTCCTTGATAAGCTATGTTTGTTTTACGACATTTTTCAATATTTTTAAATGTAATTTTCTGATTATTTTGTTTTCATTGTCTTTTTTAGAACACTGAAAGGAACATCATCAAATGAAAAAAGATACTATTATTATCGGCTTCATGTTATTCGCATTATTTTTTGGTGCAGGGAATTTGATCTATCCTCCGACTTTGGGTATCGAATCCGGATCGTCCTATTGGGCAGCAATCGCAGGGTTTGTGATAACTGGTGTCGGGTTGCCCATATTGGCTGTTGCGTCTGTTTCCTATGTCAAAAACGACGCAAGAGAATTGGCTGATCGTGTGCATCCGTTGTTTGGGCTTGTTTTTACGTCATTGGTTTATCTGGCTATTGGTCCATTTTTCGGCATTCCACGTGCGGCCACCGTGGCGTTTGAGATGAGCATCGAACCGTTCACCAATGCAACGTCTATTTTGTTATTCATATTTACGACGGTCTTTTTTCTGTTTGTTTATATCGTCAGTGTCAACCCTTCCAAAATGGTTGACCGGGTTGGGCAATATTTAACACCTATTTTACTGCTTGCCATCATTGTACTTTGTATTGGCGGATTCCTGATGCTGGATAGTGTGTCGGTCAACCCGGCTGACAAATATGCGGAAACACCTTTATTTACCGGCTTTGTGGAAGGGTATCTGACGATGGATGCGATTGCTGCTCTGGCCTTTGGGATTATCGTTGTGAATGCATTTAAAGATCGGGGCATTTCAACGCAGAAAGGTTTGATTCAATCAACCCTTAAAGCCGGATTGGTTGCAGGAATCGGCCTGACAGCTGTCTATACGTCGATGGGATGGATTGGCTCAAAAATGGCATCTGCGGGCAGTTTCTCCAACGGTGGCGCTATTTTATCGGGTGCAGCAGATCAGATGTTTGGAAGTTTTGGTGCGCTACTGCTGGGAATTATTGTAACGTTGGCTTGTTTTACAACGTCGGTCGGACTGGTCGTTGCTTGCGGACAGTTTTTCCACAAACTGAATGGCATCTCGTATAAATGGATCATTACGATCGTTACACTTGTCAGTTATTTGATTGCCAATCAGGGGCTGAACACGATTGTAAGCGTTTCAGTACCGGTTCTGACGTTTATTTACCCAATTGCCATTGTATTGATTATCCTGACCTTTCTAAACAAATGGTTTGACGGTTCCCAGGCTGTTTACCGGGGAGGCATCCTTCTAACGGTTGTTGTGGCCTTGTATGATGGCATTACTGCATTTGGATTCGAAATGCCGGTTGTCACATCAGCCATGCAAAACCTGCCATTTTTCTCGCTTGGTCTAGGCTGGATCGTCCCGGCAATTATTGGCGGAATGATTGGCTATCTTACTAGGGGGGCCTGTCCCTCATCACGTTAATGTGATGAGGGACAGGCCCCCCAAAATATGTTAAGATGGAAAAGGGCAAAGGAGAATCGTAACCATGACAGAAAAAGCTGAACACATCCTGCAAACCTATTTTGGCTATCATACATTCCGCGCCGGACAGAAGCAGACGATTGACAATATTACAAGCGGACATAACACACTGGCAGTAATGCCAACGGGCGGGGGCAAGTCACTATGCTATCAGATTCCCGGGTTAACGCTTGACGGCACCGCAATTATCATATCACCGCTCATTTCACTCATGAAAGACCAGGTCGATGCACTTCAGGCTTTAGGGATTCCGGCAACCTACATAAACAGCTCACTGTCAACCGCCGAACAGCAGTCACGTCTTCACGATATCGAAACCGGGTCCTATAAATTCGTTTATGTCGCACCGGAACGATTTGAATCCGGACGATTTATTACAGCGATGAAACAGATCGAAATCGCCCTTGTAGCGTTCGATGAAGCCCACTGCATCTCCCAATGGGGACATGATTTTCGGCCAAGTTATCGCTCTATCATCCCCAACTTGAAGCAGCTCCCGAACATTCCCGTCACCGTCGCTTTAACGGCGACTGCTACAACGGAAGTCATAGCGGACATCCAAACGTTATTACATATTGATAATAATTCCATTGTGAAGACCGGTTTTGAACGGGAAAACCTGTCCTTTCATGTGGTCAAAGGAAAAGATAAACCGACTTACATCCGCACGTTTATGAAGGAACACCAGGATGAATCCGGCATTATTTATACGGCAACGCGCAAGCAGGCAGACACACTGCATGAACAGTTAACCCGGCGGGGGTTCCCGGCAACCAAATACCATGCCGGATTGACGGAAAACGAACGGAAACAGGCCCAGGCTGCCTTTATTCACGATGAAAAAACCGTCATGATTGCAACGAATGCGTTTGGCATGGGCATCGATAAAAGCAACGTCAGATTTATTATCCATTATGCCATGCCGATGACAATCGAGGCATACTATCAGGAAGCCGGAAGAGCGGGACGAGACGGAGAACATAGTGACTGCATTCTGTTATTTTCACCAAGGGACGTACAGCTGCAGAAATTTTTGATTGAACAATCGCTGATGGATGATGAGGCCAAACAGAACGAATACCGCAAACTGCAGACGATGATCAACTATTGCCACACACATGGCTGCCTGACCTCCTATATTCTTGATTACTTTAATGACGCGTCAGCGGCTGGGGGCACGTGCGGGCGCTGCAGTAACTGTCTCCACCGTCAGAACCGGGTGGATATCACGGAAGAAGCACAAATGATTTTGTCATGTGTCAAACGGATGGACGAGCGTTTCGGCGTCAGCATGACCGCTAAAGTGCTGAAAGGATCCAAGGACAGCCGGCTGCGTCAATTCCGTCTGGATAGGCTTTCAACCTATGGGATTCTGTCTGCCTATACGGAAAAAGAACTTATGGAGCGGATTCAATTTTTAGTCGCCGAACAATTATTGACAACGCAGGACGGCAAATTTCCGACATTACAGCTGAACCAAAATTCAGTCGACGTGCTGAAAGGGAGGCGGACTGTTTATATGTACACAGCCCCCATCCCAGAAGGCGAGCAAGCTGATTACCATGAAGATTTATTTGCTTCATTGCGCGAACTGCGGAAAAAAATGGCGGATGAACAGGGCGTCCCCCCCTATATCTTGTTCTCCGATGCTACATTAAAAGAACTCAGTCGTTACATACCGGAAACAAAGGAAGATATGCTGGCGATTAAAGGTATCGGAGAAAAGAAATATGACCAATACGGGGAAGCATTTCTCAAAGCCGTTCAGGAGTGGCGCGATCACAATCCCGATGTTTCTCAGCCAGTGAAAATAGCTGGCAGCGGGATAATTCCCAAAAAAGCAAAACAGGCCGACGACCGCCCAAGCCACCTGATAAGTTACACGATGTTTCAGTCAGGCAAATCAATCAAAGATATTGCCGTCATGCGTGATCTGGCATCGCAAACCATTGAGGGCCATATTTTTAAGGCTTTTAAAGATGGGCATCCGATTGCATGGGACATATTTTTTAATCAGGATGAAGAAGCAGCCGTCTTAGCTGCACGGAACGAATTGGAAGAACCGAAACTTAAACCTTTGAAAGAATCTCTGCCAGAAGCGTATAGTTATACAAAGATTAAAGCCGTACTAGTGAAGAATGGTTTGATGTAGCTATCCCAATAATTGATTTTGAAACGTAAAAGGTGTCATGCTATCTTTTAAAATAGATGACACCTTTTTTGCTGCGATTCGATGATTATGATAACGTGACGCTCCCGTGAATTGATGTTGCTGTCACCGTTTCAGCCTCATTCTCGCACGTTTTGATGAGGCTGTCGCACGTTTCGGCCTCGTTCTCGCACGATTCATCTCACTATCCCACTTATCACAAATCGGTTAGTCCCCTTGCACATTCAGAGCCCATGTACCATTACGGAATACGGCTTCAGTCGAGCCATCTTCCAGAACGCCGTCAATATCCAGTTTTTCCGAACCGATCATGAAATCAACATGGGTTAAGCTATCATTGACACCATGTTTATCAAGCGCTTCATCGTCCATTTCCGTGCCGCCTTCAAGATTGGTTGGGTAGGCTTTTCCCAACGCAATATGGCACGATGCGTTTTCATCAAAAAGCGTATTGTAAAAAATCAATCCTGATTGGGATACGGGGGATTCATGTGGTACGAGTGCCACTTCACCCAAACGACTTGCACCTTCATCCGTTTCCAGCAGGTGTTTCAGCGTCTCTTCGCCTTGTTCAGCTTTAAAATCGACCACTTTCCCGTCTTTGAACGTCAGGCTGAAATTGTCAATCAGACTGCCACCATAGTTGAGTGGCTTTGTACTCGATACTGTTCCATTGACACGATACTTATGCGGCAGCGAGAAAACCTCTTCTGTCGGCATATTCGGATTGAATGTCGTTCCCTCTTCTGAAACGGCCGAACCGCCTTTCCAGATATGACCTTCCGGAAGTCCGATTTCAAGATTAGTACCCGGTGCTTTGAATACAAGCTTGGTATACTTTTTACGATTCAAAATTTCGCGAGCGGTTTTTAATGTTTTATTATGGACATCCCACGCTGCAATGGGATTGTCATGATCAACACGGACAATTTTGACAATGGCATCCCATAAACTTTCGACAGCATCCTCACGCGATTTATCAGGAAAAACTTTCTGTGCCCAATCACCAGTCGGGATAGAAATGATTGACCAGGTAATCCGGTCATTCATCGTATAATGGCGAAAATTTTTCATGGCTTGTGCTGACGCCTTATTCGCCAAAGCCACCCGGGATGAATCAATATCTTTCAACAGATCCGGGTTGGTTGACCGGATTGACAGCACAGCTGCCCCGTCCTCAGCAAACGTATCATGCAGGTTGACCTTCCATTCCGGAACATTGCCGATGACTTCATCTGGTGCATTTTCATATTTCAACAGGGTTAATTCATCGTCCGACCAGTTAATATGTACGTCTTTTGCTCCCATTTCATACGCCTTCCGCGCAACGATTCTGGTAAAATCCGCTCCTTCAATGGGTGCATTGACCATCAGCGCCTGATTTTTTTGTAAATTAACTCCAGTCCTTAATGCAAGCTCAGCATATTTTTCCTTCGTTTGTTGATCTGCCATACAGTTACCTCCAAAATAGTTGTTTTTCCACTGCCATTATTTCACAAATGCAAAAAATCACCAAATGATAAAGCGAAACTTCATTCAGTGGGCGCTTTCCCCCACTGAATGTTAGTTGAGCAGAATCGGGCATTCAGGAGCAGTTGCAGCCGTTTATAGCTTCGTAAGATTCACTGTAAACTTAAAGAAGTAGTCCGTTATATAGGGGAACAAAATAATTTACAAGATTGAATTTACCCTACGAAATTATTGTGTTATAATCGTATTAGGTTACTTTTAGTAATTATATTATCATTAATCAGAGAGAGGTGATTTTGATGACTGATTTATGTCCACGTTTTGAAGGTGCAATGGAAATTATCAGTAAACGCTGGGTAGGTTTGATACTGTTTGAGCTTCTGGATGGTACCAAACGTTTTTCCGAAATGGAAAAAGATTTGCCTATAAGTGGACGATTGCTCTCTGATCGACTTAAAATGCTGGAAAAGGAAGGTATCGTTGTACGCAATATATACTCTGAATTTCCAGTACGCATTGAATACTCTCTATCTGACAAAGGAAAAGCGCTTGAGCCGGTCATTCAGGAAATTCAAAATTGGGCTAATGACTGGGTGTCATCTGAACAAGCTGAAAAAACCAACACGTGAATAAAGAGCCTGTATGAAGGGCTCTTTTTTTTTGACCTCTGTCATTTGCCGGTGGGATGATGGTTCATGACTAAGCTGATGGCTTTCGCTTGTTCCGTTGATATTCTCATGCTTCTGTCGATTCGTGTGCTCTCCTATTGATATTCTCGTTCTCTGTCGATTCCAGCGCTTTTCTATTAATATTTCCACTATATAGGGACCTTGCACATAGTTCAA
>Ga0079226_10000586_pt1 | contig 26022 bp, 28 predicted proteins | sample Poulit2014_FD_76345 | JGI IMG/M metagenome (GOLD analysis project Ga0079226, IMG submission 76345) | Agricultural soil microbial communities from Georgia to study Nitrogen management - Poultry litter 2014 | ecosystem: Environmental > Terrestrial > Soil > Agricultural land | place: USA: Georgia...
AGGAGGTTTAAAATGGCACTTAGACAAATTAGATATGAAGATGATCCTATCCTTAGAAAAAAGTCTAGAGAAGTTACTAATATTAATGATAGAATTAAAATATTACTTGAAGATATGGCGGAAACAATGTATGAGAATGAAGGAGTTGGATTAGCAGCTCCGCAAGTTGGTATTTTAAGAAGGGTAGTTGTAATAGATGTAGGGAGGGGTCTTTTAAAATTAATAAACCCTGAAATAATGGAGGAAGATGGGGAAGTTATAGATATAGAAGGATGCCTAAGCCTTCCAGATAGAGCTGGAGAGGTGAAAAGGCCTGAACATGTTAAGGTAAAATATTTAGATTTAGAAGGTAATGAACAAATAGTAGAAGGAGAAGGTCTATTGGCAAGGGCCCTATGTCATGAAATTGATCATTTAAATGGTATACTATTTATAGATAAAGTAATTGAAGAAATTGATGTAGAAGAATAGGGGGTGGTTAAATGAAGGTTGTATATATGGGAACACCAGATTTTGCTGTGCCACCTGTTGAAACTTTGTATAATGAAGGGTTTGATATACCTTTAGTAATAACTCAGAAAGATAGGCCTAGAGGTAGAGGTAAAAAGTTACAACCAACAGCAGTAAAGAAAAAGGCTATAGAATTAGGTTTAGAGGTTTACCAACCAGATAATATAAATAGTTCTGAATCTGTAGAAGTTTTAGAGAAAATTGCACCAGACGTTATTGTAGTTACGGCTTATGGACAAATTTTAAAAAGAGAAATATTGTCAATGCCTAAATATGGTTGTATAAATATACATGCATCTTTGTTACCTAAATATAGAGGTGCTGCTCCAATAAACTGGGCTATTATTAATGGAGAAGAAAAAACAGGAATTACTATTATGGAAATGGAAGAAGGATTAGATTCAGGTCCAATGCTTTTACAAAGTTCTATAGAAATTAAAGAAGATGATGATGCACAAAAAATTCATGATAGATTATCTTATTTAGGAAGTAGAGCTATAATCCAAGTATTAAGAGAAATAAGTGAAGGAAGTATAAAAAAACAACTGCAAGATGATAGCAAGGCAACTTATGCATCTAAAATAACTAAGGACTTGGGAAAAATTGACTGGGAAGACAGAGGAAAAGATATAAAAAATATGATTAGAGGATTAAAACCATGGCCAAGTGCTTATACTGATTATGAAGGGAAGAGTATGAAAATTCATAATGTAGATGTTATTGATAAGTTCATAAATGGAGAAAATGGTAAGGTAGTAAAAGTCTCCAAGGATGGTATTTATGTAAATTGTAGTGATAACTGTATAGTTGTTAAAGAGATTCAAATGCCAGGAAAGAGAAAGCTTTCAGTAGATGAATATTTAAGAGGAAATAAGTTTAAGTCAGATATAATTTTAAGTTAGAGACTTTAAAAATATAAAATTTAAAAGGAGGTCTATTATGACATTTCTTTATGGTCAAGGGATGCTACTTGTTTTTGTGGCCGTACTAATTTCTTTATATGCCCAATATAAGGTAAGTTCTTCATTTAATAAGTATTTAAAGGTACCAAGTTTTTCCGGTTATACTGGAAGTGAAGTAGGAAGGATGATTTTGGACAGAAATGGACTCCACCATGTAAGTATTGAACCTGTTAGTGGAAATTTAACTGACCATTATGATCCTCGAACTGAAGTTATTAGGTTATCAGAAAATGTATATAATGGTAATTCTGTAGCGGCAGTAAGTGTAGCAGCCCATGAGGCTGGTCATGCTATACAGCATGGAGAAGGGTATTTTCCTTTATTGCTAAGAAATAATATTGCGCCAATAGCTAGTATAGGGTCTAGATTTGTTTGGGTTCTCGTCTTGTTAGGATTTTTAATACACCCAAAATTAATAGATGTAGCAATTATGTTTTACTTGGCAGTAGTATTATTTCAATTAATTACACTACCTGTAGAGTATAATGCTAGCAATAGAGCTTTAGCCCAATTGGAGACTGGCATCATTCCTAGTGATGAAATAAGTTCTTCTAAAAAGGTATTAGACGCAGCTGCTCTTACCTATGTAGCCGCAACATTAGCTGCTTTAGGGCAATTATTAAGGTTAATGAGTTTATCTAGTAGAAGAGACTAAAAGGTGTTCTACCTTTTAGTCTCTTAACTATATAATAAGAAAAATATTAAGATAAAATAGGGAAAATATATAAAATCTTTCCTTCTGTGATATAATAATAAAACAAGAATTGCTAGGAGTGGTATTTTGGGAAAGATAGATTTAAAGTCTATGACATTAGAGGAAATGAAAAACTTCTTTAAGAATATGGGAGAAAAAGAATATAGGGCTGATCAAACTTTTGGTTTTATACATAAGAACATGTGTAATTCTATAAGAAATATTACTGTATTGCCCAATGGACTAAAGGACAAGCTGGAAGAAGAATATACTATTAGTAATATTAATATTATAAAACGATATGATTCTAAAATAGATAATACAAAAAAGTACTTGCTTCTTTTAGAAGATAATAATATTATTGAGAGTGTAGCTATGGAATATAAACATGGACTTTCTTTATGTGTTTCTACCCAAGTTGGTTGTAGAATGGGTTGTAATTTTTGCGCATCTACTAAAGAAGGTTTGGTTAGAGATTTAACTTCGGGAGAAATATTAAATCAGGTATATGCTACCCAATTAGATTTAAATACTCAAGTAAATAATATAGTACTTATGGGTAGTGGTGAACCTTTAGATAATTATGATAATGTAATAAAATTTTTAAATATTCTCCGTGATGAGAAAGGTAGAAATTTAAGTTATAGAAATATGACTTTGTCAACTTGTGGCATAGTGCCTAAAGTGTATAATTTAGCAGATGAGAATATTCCCATAACATTATCTATTTCACTACATTCTCCTTTTGATGAAATTAGAAAAAATATAATGCCAATAGGTAAGAAATACTCTATAATGGATATAATCAAAGCATGTGATTACTATGTTAATAAAACAAATAGAAGAATAACTTTTGAATATACTCTTATTGAGGGAACTAATGACAGGAAAGAAGATTTAGAAGAACTTATAAGATTATTAAAGGATAAATTATGTCATATTAACTTAATACCTTTAAATCCTATAAAGGAGTTTGATAAAAATAGTTCAAAAATTACTAATGTAGAAAATTTTAAAGAAGAATTGAATAAACATGGTATATCAACAACTATAGAAGGGAAATGGGCTCTGACATAAATGCAGCCTGTGGCCAACTAAGAAGGAGTTATATTCAAAAGAACCATAAAAGGAACATCAATAGTTTGTGAGGTGATAATATGCATATAGGTTCAAGTACTGATATAGGGAAACATAGAGAAATAAATCAAGATTCATATTTCGTATCAGAAGAACAAGAATTACCTTTATTTATAATAGCTGATGGTATGGGTGGACATAAAGCTGGAGAAGTTGCAAGTAAAATGGCTATTGATATAATAAAAGAAATGATTCTAGAAAATGCTGAGGATATAAAATTAGAAGAAAATATAATAGCTGAAATTATTAGAGAAGCAATAAAGAGTGCAAATGTAAAAGTTTATGAAGTATCTAAGGAAAAAGAAGAATTTTCAGGAATGGGTACTACTATTACTATGACATACATATTGGATAATAAAGCTTTTATAGGGCAAGTTGGTGATAGTAGAGCATATTTACTCAGAGATAATGAATTGATTCAATTAACAAAAGATCATTCTCTTGTGGCTGAATTATTAAGAAATGGGAGCATAACTGAAGAAGAAGCTGAATGTCATCCTCAAAGAAACTTAATAACTAGGGCAGTTGGCACTGATGAGGGAATTGATATTGATATAGTAACTGAAAAGTTATATGAAGGGGATTTGATTTTGTTATGCACAGATGGCCTTACTAATATGGTAGATGATAATGTAATAAAGGAAGTTCTTTTAAAAAGAAAGGATATACAAACAGCCTGTGATGAGCTAGTGAATTTAGCAAATAATAATGGTGGCTATGACAACATTACAGTTGTGGCTGTTAAAATTGTATGATTTGAGGTGAAGTTATGATAGGTAAAGTATTGGGTGGAAGATATGAGATAAAAGAAAAAGTCGGTGGTGGTGGAATGGGTATAGTCTACAAAGCAAGATGTAGACTATTAAACCGATTTGTGGCAGTAAAAGTTCTTAGAGAAGAGTTTGTATCTGATGAACAATTTATTAAAAATTTTAGAAAAGAATCTCAAGCTGCAGCTAGCTTATCCCATCCTAATATTGTAGGAATTTATGATGTTGGAGTGGAAAAAGGAGAAGAACATGATATTCATTATATTGTAATGGAATATGTAGATGGTAAAACTTTAAGTGAAGTTATAAAGGAAAAAGGTAGATTATCACCTAAAGAAACTATTGATTATTCATTACAAATTGCTGAAGCATTAGAGCATGCTCATAAGAATCAAATTATTCATAGAGACATTAAACCTCATAATATAATGGTAACTAAAGATGGACGTATTAAGGTAACAGATTTTGGAATTGCTAGAGCGGCAACTTCTTCAACATTGACTGCAACATCAAGTGTTGTTGGATCTGCTCATTATTTTTCACCTGAGCAAGCTAGAGGAGGTTTTACTGACGAAAAATCTGATATATATTCCTTAGGTATTGTAATGTACGAAATGATAACAGGCTCTGTTCCTTTTAATGGAGATAGCCCAATATCAATTGCATTGAAACATGTTCAAGAGGAAATTACTCCACCAAGTGAAATAAATAGTGATGTACCCCAGGGTATAGAGGCTATTATTAATAAATGTTTAAGAAAGAATTCAGTTGAAAGATATAAGGATGCTAGAGAGCTTATAGCTGATTTAAATAAAGTAAAATATTCAGATGGAAAAGAAGTAGTTGTTGATGATATAAGTGAATCTCTAACACAAATAATTCCAGCTATAACTGATGATGATCTAAAAGGCGTAGAAGGGAAAATGGATAGGGAAAAAAAGGATAAGGAAGAAGGAAAAGAAAAAATAAAGGATAAAGACAAAGATGAACCAAAGAAAAATAAAGGGAATAAAAAATATGTTTTATTAGGAGTTTTACTTGCTTTTCTACTAGCTACTGGAATGTTTATAGGAGTAACTAGGGCAAGGGATTTATTTGCAAAGGAAGTTGAAGTACCGGATTTAGTAGGCCGTAATGAAGATGAAGCTAAGAAACTAGCGGAAGATTTAGGGTTAGTATTTAAGGTAAAAGAAAGTAAATATAGTTCAGAATTTAGTGAGGGATATATTATTTCTCAAAGTGAAAAACCTGGTAAATTATTAAAAGAAGGTTATCCTATAGAAGTTGTAGTTAGTAAGGGTAAAAAACTTATAGAGGTACCTGATTTAAAAAATAGAAATGTAGATGAAATAAAGGATATTTTAAAAGATGCAGGACTTAAAGATGGTTCTATAGATTATAGATATAGCGATAGTGTTCCAGCAAATATAGTTATGGAACAGGATCCTAATCCTTATACTGAAGTTCCTGAAGATACTGTGGTAAATGTTATAGTAAGTAAGGGACCAGAAAGGGTAACAGTTACAATGCCTAATTTAATAGGGCAAAATATAAAGGATGCAAAGAACGCAATAATTGCAGCTGGTTTAGCTGTTGGGGAAGTAATCCCTAAGGAAAGTAAGCAATATTCAAAAGATATTGTAATATGGCAAAATTATCAAGCAGGAGGCCAAGTAAATAAAAATACTGTAGTTACATTACATGTAAGTAGCGGACCACCTAAAGAAAAGCCAAAGGAAGAAAAAATTAGTGTTCCAGGAGTTATTGGTCAAAGTGAAAAAGATGCAAAGAATGCAATAGTTGCATCTGGTCTATCGGCTAATGTGAAATATGAGTATAGTGATCAACCAAAAGGAATTGTAATAAAACAAAATCCATCAGCAGGAAATAAGGTTAAGAAAAACACTACAGTAACTTTAATTGTAAGTAAAGGGCCGAAGTCGGAGGAACCTGAACCAAGTGAGCCAGGAGAGCCAGAAGAGCCAGGAGAACCAGGAGAGGAAGAATAATTACAAAATACAACAATTGAATTTTAAAAGTATGGGGAGGTATGTGATGCTTGAAGGTATAATAATAAAAGGTATCGGTGGCTTTTATTATGTAAAAACTGATGAAGGAATTTATGAATCTAGGGCTAGGGGAGTTTTTAGAGAAGAAAAAATAACTCCCTTAATAGGAGATAGAGTTAAAATCAGAATTAATCCAGAGGATAATACTGGTTATATCGAAGAAATAAAAAACAGGGAGTCTCAATTATTGAGGCCTCCTGTTGCTAATGTAAAACAGGCTATTGTAGTTATGAGTGTTAAGAAACCTAATATTAATTATTGGCTTTTAGATAGATTCTTACTTTCTATTGAGCATGAAAAATTAAATGCCGTTATATGCATCAATAAAACTGATTTAATAACAGATAGTGAAAAGAAGGAAATAAAAAAGATTTATGAAAAAATAGGTTATAAAGTTATTTTTACTAGTACTGTAGATAATGCAGGAATTGATGAATTAAAAGATGTCTTAAAAGATGAAGTGACTGTTTTAGCAGGTCCTTCAGGTGTGGGAAAATCCTCCTTATTAAATGTTATACAACCAGATTTAAAATTAGAAACTGGAGGAATTAGTAATAAAACTAAAAGGGGAAAACATACTACAAGACATGTAGAATTACTAGAACTTGATATGGGAGGTTATGTACTAGATACTCCTGGTTTTAGTGCACTAGATTTAAGCTTTATAAATAAAAAGAAGAATTAAGAAATTATTTTAAGGAAATGAAAGATGTCAATTATTTATGTCGATTTGATAGTTGCTTACATGAAAAAGAGCCTGATTGTGAAATAAAGAACAGGCTAGGAACAGGAGTAATAAGTAATAGTCGTTATAAAAATTATTTAAAATTTCTAAATGAAATAGAAAATATAAGGAGGTATTAATGTGGCAAAAATTTCTCCCTCAATTTTGTCTTCTAATTTTAGTAAGCTAGATAGTGAAATAAAGAAAATCGAAAAAGGTGGGGCGGACTTAGTTCATCTAGATGTAATGGATGGTATATTTGTTCCTAATATTACTTTTGGTGCTCCTATAGTAAAAGAAATAAGGAAAACTACTTCACTACCTTTTGATGTGCATTTAATGGTAGATAGACCAGAAAGGTTTATTGAAGATTTCGTTAAGGCGGGAGCTAATATTATAACTGTTCATGAAGAGGCATCTATACACCTTCATAGAACTATTCAAGAAATTAAAGGCTTTGGAGTTAAGGCTGGGGTTGCTATTAATCCATCTACCCCTTTAAATGCGATAGAATATATTTTAGATGATGTAGATATGATTCTTATAATGACAGTAAACCCAGGTTTTGGAGGACAGGCTTTCATACCAAGTATGGAAAAGAAAATTAAAGAATTAAGAAAAATAATTAATGATAGAGAACTAGATGTTGAAATTGAAGTAGATGGTGGAATTAAATTAGAAAATGCAAAAGAAATAATAGACTTTGGTGTAGATATATTAGTAGTTGGTTCTGCAATATTTAATGAGGAAGATATAATAGAAAACACAAAAGCCTTTAAAGCTTTATAAATAAGTGAGCCAATAGGGACGGTCCCTATTGACTCACTTGTATTATATATGCTATACTGTAATTACAATATAATAGTTTTTCACTAGGGGAGCTTTTTAGCTGAGAGGGAATAGTTATTCCGACCCTTTAAAACCTGAACTAGGTAATGCTAGCGTAGGAAAGTGTTGTTGTTAAATGGAGAATAAAGCCCATAATCTTTTCAGGTTATGGGCTTTTTATATTCTTAAGGAGGATGATAAAAAATGAATAATAAAAAGTGGAGCGTTAATATGCTGGCTGAGGGGGGAGTTATGATTGCGTTATCTGTTTTATTAAGCTATATAATAGTATATCAAGCTCCCCAAGGAGGATCTGTTACAGCAGGGAGTATGATTCCAATCATGTTTTTTGCTATGAGATGGGGAGTTGGGCCAGGAGTATTTGTTGGTGCTATATATGGAGTATTACATTTTATTTTAAAACCTTATTTTTACCACCCAGTACAATTCTTATTAGATTATCCTATTGCTTATGGTTTTTTGGGTATGGCTGGAATAGCTGCTATAAAGAAAACCAAAGATATGGATGGAAAGGATTATTTTAAAGTAGTTTTTGCAGTGCTATTAGCTATTTTTGGAAGAATGATTTCTCATTTATTATCAGGAGTAATATTCTTTGCTGAATATGCAGGAGACCAAAATCCTTGGATTTATTCTATTATATATAATGGCCAATATTTATTACCAGAATTCATTATTTCATCAATTATTTTGGTGCTTTTGTGGAAACCTCTAAGTAGAATTGAAAAGTAAAGTAAGGGGATGAATCTATGATAGGACTTATTATAGGAAGTGGAGAAATAAAAAATTATAATGTATTAATAGATTTAGCTAAAACAGCGGATTATGTAATTTGTGCGGATGGAGGAGCAAATCATTTAATTAATATTGGTATTAATCCAGATTTAGTAGTTGGTGATTTGGATTCTATTGACGAGAATACATTAAAAAACTTAAAGGAAACTAATGTAGAAATAAATAAATTTCCTAAAGAAAAAGATTATACAGATACAGAATTAGCAATTAAATATTTAATGGATAAAAAGGTTGATAAGATAATACTTGTAGGTGTAACTGGAAGTAGATTTGACCATACTTTAGCTAATATATTCTTGCTAAGAAGATTATTAGAGAAAGGAATTGAAGGTCAAATACTTAGCCATAAAAATACAATATATATTACAGATAAAAAATTTGTTTTGGAAAAGGAAGAGGGTTATTTTGTTTCTATTATTCCTTTAAATGATGAGGGTGCAGTAGTCACTTTGAAAGGTTTTAAATATGAAACAGATAAAGAGGAATTTTCTTTTTCTTCTACCTATGGTATAAGTAACAAAATAATAGAAAAAAGAGGTATTATAGAGATTCATAAAGGGACTTGTTTAGTTATTGTGTCAAAAGATTAAAAGCCTATATTAGGCTTTTTTCTTTTTTTGAAACTTTCCAGTATTAAATCCATAGTTTTTTAGGTAGTAGACTTTATATATTTTTGTAACTATTAAATAATTTATGAATAATATATATTAAGATTGAATATAATTAGAGGTGGTATCAAATGAAAAAGATATACCTTCAATATAAAACTAAAAAAATTTTAGGAGGACTTTCTATACTCCTGGGAATAATAATCGTTATAAAAGTTGTACCTTTAGAACTTATATTTTTTTACTAGGCGCTATGTTAATTTGTATAGGAATTTATATATTGAAATGGATATGGAAATAAAAACAGGCTTCCAATACTTCATATGGGAAGCCATTTTCCTTGTTAATTATATTTTTTATAATGCTCTTTCTACACGACCTGATTTTAAACAATCAGTACATACATTAATTCTCTTAGTAGTTCCGTCTACTGTAGCTTTTACTTTTCTTATATTTGGTTTCCAATTTCTATTACTTCTCCTATTTGAAAAAGAGACTTTACTTCCATATATTTTTCCTTTTCCACAAACTGAACAAACTTTTCCCATGAAAAACACCTCCTTAACTTCCTGTAACAATGAACTTAAAACAATGATAACAAAATTTAGAAAAAAAGAATAACATATATTATTTTAACACAATGAGCATAATAAATGCAACAATCTTTGTGGGGAAAATAAATTTGTGCTATAAATTAGTTGAACTATTTATTTTAATAGGGTAATATATAATTATATAATGGAATGTATTATATATAGGAGGAGATATTATATGGTGGCGAAGGTAAAACAAGATTTAGGTTATATTAGTATAGATGATAATGTAATTGCAACCTTAGCAGGACTTTCAGCCATGGAGAGTTATGGAATAGTAGGTATGGCTAGTAAAAATACAACTGATGGACTATTTGAATTGCTAAAATGGGAAAATTTAGCCAAAGGAATAAAAGTTAATACAAAAGATAATAGAGTATTAGTGGACTTATTCGTTATTTTAGAATATGGTATAAATATTTCTGTTGTAGCTGAAAATATTATTGAGAAGGTAAAATTCAATGTGGAAAATTTAACAGGATTAGAGGTAGAGAAAGTAAATGTTTTTGTACAGGATATTAGGGTGCAAAAGTAGTAAGGAGGTACTATAGTGAAGATTGAATACGTAGATGGTACTTTGCTTAAAAAGTGCTTTATAGGAGCAGCAAATGACCTTGAAAGGAACAAGGCGGAGGTAAATGCTTTAAATGTCTTTCCAGTACCAGATGGTGATACTGGAACTAATATGTCTTTGACTATGCAATCTGCTGTTAAACAAATACTTGATATAAATGAATTAAATGCACACAAAGTTGCAAATGCTGCTAGTAATGGTTCTTTAATGGGGGCTAGAGGAAATTCTGGAGTAATTTTATCCCAGTTATTTAGAGGATTTGCCAATGGACTAGAAAATCATGAACAAGTTAATACCAAAATATTGGCTAATACCTTTAAACTTGCTGCCAATACAGCCTATAAAGCTGTTATGAAACCCACTGAAGGTACTATCCTTACAGTAGCTAGAGAAATTGGAGATAAAGCATTAGTACTATCAGAAGAAGAGGAAGATATTGTAATATTCATGAAAGAAATCGTAGAATATGGCAATTCAGTTTTAGCTAAAACTCCAGAAATGTTGCCTGTTTTAAAGCAAGCTGGGGTTGTTGATGCAGGTGGAAAAGGGTTAATGGTTGTACTTACTGGAGCATATCTGGCATTAACGACAGATGATGATGTGGACTTTGAAGGAATATCAGAGAGAAAAATTGTTGATATGCATTCAGCTGAAATAATAGATCCTGAAGATATAAAGTTTGGTTATTGCACTGAATTTATTATAAATAATACAGATGCAGACCCAGAGCAGTTTAAGGAACAGTTATCTCTCTATGGGGATTCTATTATATCAGTGGGTAATGGGGATTTGATTAAGGTACATGTTCATACAAATAATCCAGGTGAAGTTTTAGAAAAAGCTTTGCTTCTAGGGGAGCTCAATGATATAAAAATTGATAATATGAGATACCAACATAGAAATTTAGTATTTGATAAGGAAAAAAGTAAAGAATCTACTGATACTGAAAATGTAAATGAAAATGAGCATGTTGAAAATAAAGAATATGGTTTTATTACTGTAGCTATAGGGGATGGTATAGCTAATGTGTTTAAAGACTTAGGTGTTGATTATGTCATTCCTGGTGGTCAAACTATGAACCCAAGTACTGAGGACATATTGAAAGCAGTGGATAAGGTTCAGGCAAATAATATAATAATACTACCTAATAATGGTAATATAGTTCTTGCAGCAGAACAAGCAAAAGAACTTAGTGAAAAAAACCTTCATATTTTAAAAACAAAAACTATTCCAGAGGGCGTAGTTGCCTTATTATCCTTTAATTCTGATTTAAGTGTAGAAGATAATATGGATTCTATGAGAGAATCAGTTGAAAATGTAAAAACTGGGGAAGTAACTTATGCAGTTAGAGATACTGAAATAGGAGATGTTAAAGTAAAAAAAGATGATATATTAGGAATCTCTCAAGGAGAAATTAAGGCCATTAATGATGGTATACAAAAGGTTTCTTTGGAATTATTAAAGAAATTAGTAGATGAAGATGATTCTTTAATTACTATTTTCTATGGTGAAGATATAAAAGAAGAAGAGGCAGAGGAATTATCTAGTTTATTAGAAGATGAATTTGATGATTGTGATGTAGAATTACTATATGGTGGTCAACCACTATACTATTTTATATTTTCCGTAGAATAATAAAAAAACCCCCTACCCTTGGTAGGGGAAATTTATTATAAGGGGTGAAATAATGGGTAAATTATCTATGTCTGTACAATATGTAAAAGGAGTTGGCCCTAAAAGATTTGGCAAGTTAAAAAAACTAAATATCTATACTGTAGAAGATTTAATCTATTATTTCCCTAGAGATTACGAAGATAGAAGAGGGTTTAAAAAAATTTCCCAGTGTGTTCATGGTGAAAAGATTAGCTTAAAAGTAAGGGTTATAGGTATTCCAAATGTAATAAGACCAAGACCAAATCTATCAATATTAAAGGTACCTATTAAGGATGAAACTGGTTATGCTTATTTAGTATGGTTTAATCAAGGTTATTTAGCTGATAAATTTCAAAATAATGAAACTATAATAGTTCATGGAAAAGTAAATAAAAGGGGAGGAGAGATTCAAATTCAAAACCCTATTTTTGAAAAGGAAAATTCAAAAAAAGAGAAAGTAGGAAATATAGTTCCCCTTTATCCTCTTACAGCAAACATAACTAATAATGAGATACAGGGTATAATGAAAAATGCTTTAAAGAATTATTCTCATATAATTAAAGAAACTTTTCCAGATGAATTTAGGAAAGAACTAAATTTAATTTCTTTAGAGGAGGCTATATTAAATATTCATTTTCCTAAAGATGGGCAAAGTTATTTAAAAGCAAGGAATAGATTAGTATTTGAAGAGCTTTTAACCTTGCAATTAGGACTTTTTATAATTAAAAATCAGATAAAGGCTGTTAATAAGGGAATACAATTCTCTAAAACTGATATTATTGATAGATTTATAAAAAAGCTTCCTTATAGTTTAACTAAAGCTCAATATAGGGTATTTAAAGAAATAGAAACAGATATGGAAGACGATAAACAAATGAATAGATTAGTACAAGGGGATGTTGGTTCTGGAAAGACTATTATAGCAGTAATGTCTATGTTAAAAGCTTATACATCAGGTTATCAATCGGTTATGATGGCACCTACTGAAATACTTGCTACTCAACATTATGAATCTGTATCTGAATTGTTGGAAAAGGAAGGGGTAGTTTGTGAGTTATTAGTAGGTAGTTTGTCTAATAAGAAAAAAGATGAAATATTAATGAAGCTAAAAAATGGGGACATAGATGTATTAATAGGTACCCATGCTGTTATTCAAGATAATGTTATATTTAATAATCTAGGCTTAGCAATTACTGATGAACAGCACAGATTCGGAGTTAGACAAAGAGCTGTTTTAAGTAATAAAGGTATAAACCCAGATATTTTAGTTATGACAGCTACACCTATACCTAGAACTTTAGCGTTAATTTTATATGGAGACTTAGATATTTCCATTATAGATGAATTGCCACCAGGCAGGAAAGAAATAGAAACTTATGCCGTAGGACCTAATATGATTAATAGGATTAATAAATTTATAATAAAACAGTTAAATTTAGGAAGACAAGCTTATATTGTAAGCCCATTAATTGAAGAAAGTGATAAGTTGGATCTTAAAGCTGCTGAGGAATTATATTCTAAATTGAAAAATGAAATTTTTAAAAATGCTAATTTAGGATTACTCCATGGTAAAATGAAGGGTAATGAAAAGGAAGAAATAATGGATAAATTTAAAAAAGGTGAAATTGATGTACTTGTTTCTACTACAGTTATTGAAGTAGGAGTAGATGTACCCAATGCTAATATAATGGTGATATATAATGCAGAAAGATTTGGTTTAGCCCAATTACACCAATTGAGAGGAAGGGTTGGTAGGGGAGAATATCAATCTTATTGTATTTTAATAAATGAAAGTAATAATAAAATTGCAAGGGAAAGAATGCGAATAATGCAAAGAACTTCTGATGGTTTTATTATATCAGAAAAAGATTTGGAGTTAAGGGGGCCTGGCGAATTTATAGGAACAAGACAACATGGACTACCAGATCTAAAAATTGCTAATTTATTTACTGATATGGATATATTAAAATTAGCTCAAAAAAAGGCAGTCGAAATTTTAAGAGAAGATCCATATTTAAAGTTGAAAAAATACGAAAATTTAAGGGCAAGAATCTTAAATATATTTGAAGATAAAATAGAAGATATTATTTTAAATTAAATGTAATTTTATTGTTGGCATTTATGTGGTAAAATATAAATGAAAGCATTAAGGAGTGATTGTTTGCGAGTCATATCCGGTAAAAAAAGAGGTTTTAAATTAAAAGGACCTAAAAGTCCTAGAATAAGACCAACTCAGGATAGAGTTAAGGAGTCTTTGTTTAATATTTTAGGTTATATAGATGAAGAGAGTATAGTATTAGATCTATTTTCAGGCTCCGGGTCTGTGGGAATAGAATTTTTAAGTAGAGGGGCAAAAGAATGTTACTTTGTAGATAGTTCAGTAGAAAGTATAAAAATAATAAAGAAGAATTTAATTAATATTGAATTTATGGACCAAGCTTCCGTCTACAAAAAGGATGTCTTTGTTGCTATAAAGTTACTTAGTAAAAAAGATTTAAAATTTGATTATATTTATATTGATCCTCCATATTCTAAATTAATTGAGCATAAAATATTACAGGCTATATGCGATGTAGAAATTATTAAAGAAACTGGGATTATTATTGTAGAACATAGTAAAAGGAACACCCTTGAAGACAGTATATTACTTTTAAATAAAATAGATTCTAGAAATTATGGAGATAAAAGTCTGACTTTCTACAAAAAAGATATTAAAAAAGGAGGAATTTAATTGGCTGTAATATATCCAGGAAGTTTTGATCCGGTAACATATGGACATTTAGATATTATTAAAAGATGTTCTAAAAAATTTGAAAAGGTTGTAGTTGCTATTCTTAAAAATCCTTCTAAAAAAACAATGTTTACTGTAGAAGAAAGGGTGGAACTCTTAGAGAAGGAATTGAAAGATTCCAATAATGTAGAGGTTGATACTTTTTCTGGATTATTAATTGATTATGCTTATGAAAAAGAAATTACCACTATGGTTAGAGGACTAAGAGCTGTATCTGATTTTGAATATGAAATGCAAATGGCCTTAGCTAACAGGAAATTAAATAATGATATTGAAACTTTATTTATGGTTTCTGGTGGAGAATATGCTTATTTAAGCTCTAGTATTGTAAAGGAAATTGCAACTTTTAATGGGGATATATCATGCTTTGTTCCAAAATCTGTGAAAGAGGCCATTGAAATGAAGCTTAAAGGGGGCAATGAATAAATGAATGTAATAGATTTAATTGATGAATTAGAAGAAATTATAGAAAGTGGATCTCCAGTGCCTTTTTCTAATAAAGTCATGTTAGACAAAGAAGATCTTTTTGAAATAATAAAGGAAGTAAAATTAAGATTACCTGATGAAATTAAGCAAGCGAATTGGATTAAAGAAGAAAAACAAAGAATCCTAGCAGAAGCTCAAAAAGAAGCTGATACAATTGTTGATGAAGCTACTACTCACTTAGAAGAGTTAATAGAAGAAGATGAGATTACAAGAAATGCAAAAGAAAGAGCAGAAGAAATATTGACAACGACACAAAATAATGCGAAAGATATAAGATTGGGAGCTATGGAATATGCAGATAATATTTTAATGAATACTCAGGAGAATTTAAAAGTTTTAATAGAGACATTAGATGAAAACAGACAGGAATTAAGAGGAATAAAATAATTAGTTTTTTGTAATACTTTTTAAAGTATTTATAATTACGGCTAAAATCATTATTCCTATTAGTACAGAAAATAGACTTTGAAGGGATAGGGTAAATAAATTTATCCACTGGGTAAAAGATGTTATTTTAAGGAAAAATGTTTCTTCAACTAAAGATTCTAAAACTAAACTATTATAGAAAACCTTATAAAATAAAAAAGTATATACAATTGATAAAAGACCATGGAAAAATTTTGAGCAAATGTATAGTTTACTATTAATATCGGTTTCTGATAAAAAACTTAAGGCTTGACTATGAATAGAGAGACCACTCCATCCAATAAAAAAGTTTATTATTAATAGTTTCCATATAGAAGGTAAATTAGTTGTAGCTATTTTATTGCAACCAGTGGTTATTTCGATAATACCGGCAAAGATACCTTTTATAACATCAATGCTAATATTAAATGGAAGTATATTAATAAAAAAATTTATAAATAAGTCAAAGAATTTTGATATGTAAATTATTTCTATAAGAACTGAATATAATATCATAAATCCTCCTATAGAAATTATAGTATTTGTGGCATCCTTTATGCTATTAGACATTAATTGGGCAATACTAGAATAAGAGTTATTTCTAGAATAAGAATTATTTTTTAGCGTTAAATTATATTTATTAGTATTTTTTTTATAGTATCTAAATAAAAAACCTAGAGAAAGAGAAGCTAAATAGTGAGGATAAACAATTAATGGGCCTAAGGAAGAGTTTTTTAGCATGCCTACAGAAACTGCTCCAAGCATAAATAATGGACCAGAGGTGCTAGAAAAAGAAAGAAGCCTTTCAGCTTCAACCTTAGATATATTGTTATTTAATCTTAAATTAGAAACTAGTTTTACACCTACGGGGTAACCAGAAATTAGGCTCATTGTAAAGGGGAAGGCCCCTATTCCTGGAACATTAAATATAGGCATCATAACTGGTTCCAATAGGGAGCCGATAAACTCTACAAAGCCTAAGTTTATGAGTAGTTCAGAAATTATAAAAAATGGAAATAAGGAAGGTACAACTATACTGAACCAAGTTGATAGTCCTTTAGTTGCTCCGTTAATGGCGGTTGTTGGGAATAATACTATATTAATTAATAACCATAAAACTAATAAAATGAAAGGAACATTATTTTTGTAGCTTTTGCTTAATTTATTTCTAGTAATATACATAATTAACACCTCCATTATTATAGTATATTAGTAAATTAATTATATATATGACTGAAAGATTACGAGGTGATATGAATGGGCCATATAAATGATATTGGATTAGCCTTAGGATCAGGGGCTGCTCGAGGTTTGGCACATATTGGAGTTTTAAAAGCTTTAGAAGAGTATGGAATAGATATAGATATAATTTCGGGTAGTAGTGCTGGAGCTTTAATTGGTGGATTATATTGCTGTGGTATTTCTCCTGAGATGATTAGAAAATTAGCAATTCAAATTGATAAAAAAATGTGGATGGATATTACTGTTCCTAGGAAAGGGGTATTAAAGGGAGATAAAATTGAAGAAATTCTTAAATTAGTTACTGGAGGTAGGAAAATAGAAGAGTTAGATAAAAAATTAATTATTATAGCTACTGATTTAAATAAATCTGAGAAAGTAGTTATAACAAAAGGCCCTGTATATAGGGCTATTCGAGCTAGTATTTCTATACCAGGAGTTTTTGAACCAGTGAGAATTGGAAATAAGACACTAGTAGATGGAGGGGTTGTAGATAGGGTTCCTGTAACTGTACTAAAGGATGAAGGAATAGATTTTGTAATTGCAGCAGATGTAGGATTTAGTGATTATCAAAGTAGGCTATTCCATGTCTTCGATATCATTCAAAGGTCTATAGATATTATGGCTGAAAGAATATTAGAGGTAGATTTAGCTTATGCAGATATATTGTTAAAACCCTCCTTGTCCCATATAGAGTCTTCTAAATTTGAAATGGTAGATGAATGTTTTGAAATTGGATATAATGCTACAATTAAAGAAATGGACAATATAATTTCTGCTTTAGAAAATCATAATTCAAATATTAAAGAAACCTAAACTTTTATGTAAGGTGATGTATAAAAATCTTTATTAGCCCAAGGATTACTATTTAACCCTAGATAGAAAAGGTCTGTTCCTTTTTTATCATAGTTAATCATTTTTCTAAAACTTGGTTTTCTTATTTTTTTAAAGTCTGAAAATTTATTTATAATTGGTATATTTGAATTTTCTTTTATTTTTCTTAACAAATAAACACCTTTTTCATTGGCACCTAAAACCCTATAATACTCAGGATAATTGTCTTTTAAATAATAAAAATCTTGTTTTTGTAAATTTAATAGCATATGAATAAGTATTCTTTGTATTCGGGTTTTTGTATGACGTTTTGATACAGTATTGTCAATAATGTTGTTTGAAGAATTATATTTAAAAGCCATATTTATAATTCTATTTTCTAATCCTTCTTCTACATCAATTACTTTACTAATCTGATGTGGAGAAGTCATACATAATAAATACAATAATATTTGAGAATAATTTTCTAAAGAATTAAAACTATTATGCTCCTTTAAAAATTGTTCTAAATATGCATAAGTTTCCGCAGGAACATTATTTCTAACAGAAGGTAAATCTTTTTTAAAAATATTATTTCTTATAGCTGTTGAACTAGATTTATTACTACTTAATTTTTCATCTTTATATTCACTACCTATACGTTGAAAAGTTATAGGTTGAATTGAAGAATTTATTTTATATAAAGCTTTTAAATATTCAATTCCTAATATATTATTAGGAGACTCTATAATCCTTTCAATAGATGAATGAAAGGATGTTTTTTCTTTTATAAAATAATCCTTTAAGGCATGACTTCTTGCTACAGAGTATGAATTACCTTCTTCTAAATAATGCAGTAGTTGATTATTATAGTATTGAGGTTCTTCAGATAAAATTTTAGATATTTTATTTAGTGGTTCTATATTACCAAGTTCACTACCAAAAGTAATGTAGTCAACAATATTTAAAGAGTCTAATAATTTAACACCGCCAAAGGCAAAACGTTCAGCACTTTGAGTTGAAAAAATTATTGGCAACTCTAAAACTAAATCTACCCCGTTATCTATAGCTATTTTAGCTTTGGTCCATTTATCAATAAAAGATGGTTCTCCCCTTTGAACAAAGGAACCACTCATTACAGCTATAGAATATTCCGCCTTAGTTATTTTTTTGGACTCCTCTAGATGGTATTTATGACCATAGTGAAAAGGATTATATTCCGTTATAAACCCAACAACCTTCATTTTTACCTCCATAAATATATAATTGTAATATTATCTTATTATAACATAAATTTTAGTATATAATAAGATATGAGGGACGGTCCTGACTGACTCACTAATAAGCTTGTTGCTTTTTTATCACTTATATATTATTATTGTCTATAGCGAATAATAAATTTTATATATCTGTAATGCACAGAAGATTAGGAGGTATGCTTAATGAATGTTTTGGTAATAAACTGTGGTAGTTCATCTTTAAAGTATCAATTAATTAATATGGACAATGAAGAGGTTTTAGCAAAAGGTCTAGTAGAAAGAATTGGTATAGAAGGTTCAAGAGTAAAACATAATACTAATGGAAAAGATGAATATATAATAGAAAAACCTTTAGGAGATCATAAGGAAGCTTTAGGGGTTGTATTAAAAAATGCACTACTAGATTCTGAACATGGAGCAATTAAATCATTAGATGAAATAAGTGCTGTGGGCCACAGAGTAGTACATGGTGGTGAAAAATTTGCAAATTCTGTAGTTATTGATGATGAAGTTATGGAGGCAATAGAAGCATGTGTAGATTTGGCACCTTTACATAATCCACCAAATATTATAGGAATTGAAGCATGTAAAGAACTTATGCCAGAAACACCAATGGTTGCAGTTTTTGATACAGCTTTTCATCAAACAATTCCTGCATCAAATTATATTTATCCATTACCTTATGAATTGTATGAAGAATATGGTATTAGAAAATATGGATTCCATGGAACTTCCCATAAATATGTAACAGCAAAAGCTACTGAAATGTTAGGTAAGGATCTAGAGGACATTAATGTTATTACTTGTCATTTGGGTAATGGTGCAAGTATTTGTGCAGTAAAAAATGGTGAATCAATTGAAACTAGTATGGGCTTTACTCCTTTAGAAGGTCTTGCTATGGGTACTAGAACTGGTGATATTGACCCTGCTATTATTCCATTTATAATGGAAAAAGAAGATTTAAATTTTGAAGAAATCAACACATTATTAAATAAAAAATCTGGTGTTTTAGGTATATCAGGAGTAAGTAGTGATTTTAGAGATTTAGAGGAAGCGGCTAATGATGGAAATGAAAGAGCTGAATTAGCCCTTAATGTATTTTGCAATAAAGTGACAAAATATATAGGGGCCTATGCTGCTATTTTATGTGATGTTGATGCTTTAATATTTACAGCAGGTATAGGTGAAAACTCCCATACAATTAGAGAAGCTGTATGTGAAGGTTTAAAATGTATAGGAATTGAATTAGATGTAGAAAAGAATAAAGTAAGAGGAAAAGAAGCTATAGTTAGCAAGGATGGTTCTGAAGTGAAGATAATTGTAATACCTACAAATGAAGAACTTATGATAGCAAGAGACACTAAAGCTTTGATTGATAAATAATAAATTCTTGACAAATTATTTAAGCCTTTATATAATATGACTTGTCTATAAAGAGGTGAAAAAAGTGATAATTAATTTATCAGATTTACTAGATGAAGTAACCATAAGTCTGGATTTTGATAGAAAGTTAGATTTAGACACCCTTAAAGTAAATGGAAGGGATATTTATTTTACTACTCCCATTAAGGTAAATGGTAGCATATATAAGGCTTCAAAGGACATAGTTATTGATGGACAAATTCTTTATAATTATAAAGAAAATTGTGCAAGATGTTTAAAAGAATTTAAAAAGAGTGTAAGAACAAAACTATCTGGAAAGCTTGTAAATGAAAATAGAATTGATGAAGAAGATGTAGAAGCTGATGATGTAGTTATAGAATATAATAATAGACATATAAATCTTGAAAGGGCAGTGATTAATGAAGTAATATTAGCTTTACCTATGAAATCTTTATGTAGTTCAGACTGTAAGGGTATTTGTCAAAAATGCGGGAAAAATTTAAATGAGGGAAAATGTGATTGCGAAATAGATGATATAGATCCTAGATTAGCAAAATTGAAAGAACTTTTATAATTATCAAGGAGGTGTTTTAAATGGCAGTGCCAAAGCGAAAAACTTCAAAATCTAAAAAGAATATGAGAAGGGCATCATCTTATAGATTATCAAAAGCAACAATAGTGGAATGTCCACAATGTCATGAACCTAAAGAACCTCATAGAGTATGTAGATCATGTGGTTATTATAAAAACAGGGAAGTAATAGAAGTAGAGTAATAGACAAAAGATAGTGAGTTTCACTATCTTTTTTATTTTAATTATATTGTTGATTTTTTTTAAAAGGTAATATATATTTAATATCAGGGTTTAATATATCATAGGGAGGGGAACTATGAAGATAATAGTAGATACTTTAGGGGGAGACAAAGGACCAGGTGAAGTAGTTAAAGGAAGTATTTTGGCCATAGAAGAGCTTGGAGTTAATATAACTCTTATTGGTAACGAAGAAACCCTTAAAAGAGAAATTATAAAATATGATTATCCTAAGGATAAAATTGAAATAGTAAATGCTACAGAAGAAATAACTAATGAAGATGAACCAACAAAAGCTATTAGAAGAAAAAAGAATTCTTCTATGGTAATAGGGTTGGAAATGCTAAGAGATGGTCTAGGAGATGGTTTTGTTTCAGCAGGAAGTACGGGAGCATTATTAAGTGGAGGAATATTTATTGTCAAAAGGATAAAAGGTATAAAGAGAGCAGCTTTAGCCTCTGTATTTCCTACTAAAAATGGTTTTTCATTTTTACTGGATATTGGAGCTAATGCAGATTGTAAACCTGAATACTTACAACAATTTGCTATAATGGGTTCAATTTATAGTGAAAAAGTTCTAGGAATAAATTCTCCTAAAGTAGGTTTAATAAATATTGGAACAGAAAAGGGAAAAGGTAATCAACTAGTTAAAGATAGTTATGAGCTTCTTTCAAATAGTAGGATAAACTTTATTGGAAACTTAGAGGCTAGGGATATTCCAGAAGGCACAGTTGATGTAATGGTTTGTGATGGATTTATTGGAAATATAGTGTTAAAATTAACAGAAGGCTTAGCTTCTTCGGGAGCTTCTATGTTAAAAGATGAAATAACTAAGAGTTTTTTCGCAAAATTGGGAGCCTTAATGTTAAAACCTAATTTAAAAGTGTTTAAAGAAAAATTAGACTATAGAGAATATGGGGGAGCACCACTTTTAGGTATTAGTAAACCAGTAATAAAAGCTCATGGCAGCTCTGATGCTTTAGCTTTTAAAAATGCTATAAGACAGACTAAAACTTTCATAGAAAATGACGTAAATGGTCAGATAACTGGCGAAATTAATAAAATTTTATAATAAAAATAAGGAGGGTATTTTAATGGTATTTGAAAGAATAAAAGAAATTATATTTGAACAATTTAATTTAGAAGGAGATGTGGCTATGGATACGTCTTTCCAAGATGACCTAAATGCAGATTCTGTAGATATATTAGAACTGATAATGAGTGTTGAAGACGAATTTGAAATAGAGGTTGAAGAGGAAGAATTAGAAGATATTAGTACTGTAGGAGATGTTGTTGAATATATAGAAAATGTTAAAAACGTTGATTAAGTATATTAAAAGTTACTGTATAAAATTTTGAATTTTCAAAATTTTATACAGTAACCATTATGGAGGTAATTATGTGGTTAGTAGCAGAATTAAAAATAAAGATTTAATAGATCTTCAAAAGAAAATTGGATACTATTTTAAAAATAAAAAATTATTAAAGAAGGCTTTGACTCATAGTTCTTATGCTAATGAAAATAAATCTAAAAATTGGACCCATAATGAAAGATTAGAGTTTTTAGGAGATTCAGTACTTAATCTTATAGTTAGTGAATATGTATACAGGAAATTTCCTAACGATCCTGAAGGAGAGTTAACTAAATTTAGAGCCTCGATTGTATGTGAGACATCCTTAGCTTATGCTGCTAAAACGATGAACTTAGGAGATTATTTGTTATTAGGGAAAGGCGAAGAAGTTACTGGAGGAAGAAATAGAGATTCTATTCAAGCCGATGCTTTAGAAGCTTTAATAGGTTCTATATACTTAGACGGTGGTTTAGAAAATACTAAAAAATTTATAATTGATATGATAGAAGTTAAAGTACCAAGAACAACAAGCTTTGAATATTTATTTACTGACTATAAGACTAGGCTTCAGGAAGAACTACAAAGAACCAAAAAGGTCAAGGTCAAATATTCAGTAATCAAGGAGCAAGGGCCAGATCATGATAAAGTTTTTTATATAAATCTTATGGTAGACGGGGAACTATATGGAAGTGGTAAAGGTAGAAGCAAAAAAGAGGCGGAACAAGTGGCAGCTAAATCAGCATTAAATAAATTAGGTGTATCCGATGAGTAATAAACATTATATTATACCTATTTTTGTTCCACACCTTGGCTGCCCCCATAGTTGTGTATTTTGTAATCAGCAAAGAATCACAGGCTTATCTACTAATGTAAATATAAATGATGTAAAGAAAAAGATTGAAAACAGTTTAGAGACTATTCCTAAAAATAAAAAGAAATTAGAAGTTGCCTTTTATGGTGGCAGTTTTACAGGTATTGATAAAGAGGTACAAAAAGATTTACTAACTATTCCTTACAATTATAAAAAAGAAGATATAATAGATGAAATTAGGCTTTCTACTAGACCGGATTATATAAATACTGAAATACTTAAATTGCTAAAATCTTTTGGAGTAGATACTATAGAATTAGGTGTCCAATCCCTAGCAAATGATGTACTTAAAGCAAGCGGCAGGGGTCATGTAGAGGCAGAGGTGTATAAAGCTGTTGACTTAATAAAGAAGTTCGATTTTAAACTAGGACTTCAAATGATGGTAGGATTGCCAAAGGATACTAAAGAAAAAAGCTTATATACAGCAAAACAAATAGCTAGCCAACGGCCTGATTGTGTAAGAATATATCCAACCTTAATTATTAAAGATACTTATTTGGAAAAATTATATTTAAATGGCAACTACATTCCATTATCTTTAGAGGAAGCAGTAAATATATCTACAGATTTACTATTGCTTTTTGAATATTACAATATAAATGTTATAAGAATAGGTCTTCAGCCTACAGAAAAAATCTCCTTGGGTAAGGATGTAGTAGCCGGACCTTTCCATCCATCTTTTAGACAACTAGTAGAGTCAAATATATATAAAATGATTTTAGAAAGATATTTTGAAACTATGGATAAGTTTAGAACCACTGGCAAAACTTTAATACTAAAAATAAACAATAAAGATATATCAAATATTTCTGGACAAAAATCTAAAAATATTAAATATATAAAAGAAAAGTATGGGTTTAAAAAAATAAAGATTTATGGTGAAGACGTAGCAGACAACAATATAAAGATTAATTTTGATAATATATATGATACAATTAATAAAGATGAAATAATTAAAGATTATTTATTTAAAAATAATATAATAACTTAAAATTAGGTTTCCTTTTGCTGGAAACCTTTTAACGTCGAAACATGGGGTGTTTAAGTTGTATTTAAAAAAACTAGAAATTCAAGGTTTTAAATCTTTTGCTGATAAAACTGAGATTAATTTTGAAAATGGTATCACTTGTATAGTCGGTCCTAATGGCAGTGGGAAAAGTAATGTTTCTGATGCTATTAGGTGGGTTTTAGGTGAACAAAGCGTAAAAACCCTAAGGGGAAATAAAATGGAAGATATTATATTTGCTGGAACGAAAAACAGAAGGCCCCTAGGTTTTGGAGAAGTTTCAATTACTTTTGACAATAAAGATAATAATATTCCCATAGAGTATTCAGAAGTATCTATTACTAGGAGAATATTTAGATCAGGAGAAAGTGAATATTATATAAATAAGAACTCCTGTAGATTGCGGGATATAAAAAAATTATTTATGGATACTGGTGTAGGTAAAGATGGATATTCTATTATTGGACAAGGTAGGGTTGATGAAATATTAAGTAATAAGCCAGAAGAAAGAAGGAGTATTTTTGAGGAAGCTGCTGGAATAACTAAATACAAAACTAGAAAAGAAAAAGCAGAGAAAAAGCTAGTTAAAACTGAAGAAAATTTAGTGCGAATAAATGATATTGTACTTGAACTAGAAAGGCAATTAAAACCTTTAAAGGAACAATCTAAGGCAGCAAAAGAATATATGGGCAGAGTAGAAGAATTAAAAGGGTTAGAAATAAACGTCATTATAAGAGAGCTAGATAGTTTGAATATTAAATTAGAGGAAATTGAAAAAGAAAAAACAAGTTTAAAAGAAAAATTACAAAAAAAGATAAAAGAAAGAAATATTGTAGAGAATAAATACAACGAAGAAAAAAACAGCATTAATAAAATGGATAAGCATATGGAGGAATTCCAAAATAAAAGGTTTGATTTACAAAAAGAACTTGAGGATAAAAGAAATAAACTCACATTATTAGATGAAAAAGAAAAATACAATAGAAAAGAAAAAGAAAGGCTAGAAGAAGAAATTAATAAGTTAATAGAAGAAAAAGGAAGACTGTCTTCTAATGCAAAGGAGTTACAATTAACTTATGAAGAACATAATCAGGAATTAAATCAACTAAAAGAAAAATATAAAGAAGAATTTAAACGAGCAGAATATTTAGAAAAAGATATATTAAATGAAGAAAAAATAATAGATGAAACTAAAGGTAATATTATTGATACTTTTAATTTAATGACTGACAGAAAAAGCAAAATAAACAATCTTAATTCTTTTCAAAAGAATATTGATAATAGGATATCTCAGGTTAATAAAGAGATTAAAGAAATTGAAAATGACAAAACAGAAAGAGTAAAAATAATAGATAGTTTATTAAAAGAAGAAAAGTTAAAAAAAGAAGAAGTAAAAGATATTAGTAAAGAACTAGTAAATTCAAACAAAAAGATTAAAGAATTGCAGAAAGACTTATCCAATTTATATGATAAATCTAATGAAAATAGGGGAAATTTACAAGGAAAAATATCTAATCATAGGTTTTTAGTAAATATGGAAGAAAGTTATGAAGGATTTTATAGAAGTGTAAAAAATGTAATGAAGGCTTGTAAAAAAGATTCTATTTTAGGAGAAGGTATAGTAGGTGTAGTGGCAGATTTAATAAAAGTAGAAGATAAATATGAAAAA